>ULVD01096281.1_pt1 | contig 163469 bp, 143 predicted proteins | sample 1959101 | NCBI WGS metagenome assembly ULVD01 (sample SAMEA4835777, study PRJEB28245) | human gut metagenome | biome: gut microbiome; material: fecal sample | place: Denmark | collected 2008
GATGATAAATTGGGAGGAGAGAAACAGAGCGAAAATACCAGGATCATATAAGGAGTGGCTTAGATTTTCAGGAAAATGTCGTATAGCAGGTAATACAGCAACATTTTGGGGACCGAATGAATTCCATTCTGAATATGTATCAGAAGGATTGGTTATAATTGGGGAAATTAATGGTGATGGAGAAGTGGTGTGCTTTTCAAAGAATGAAGGCGTTTTTGTACGGGTATTTGAAGGGAAAACAACAGAGATTAATGATTTTGCGTGTGTTCTTAAGGAAATAATAAAATTAATGGATGATAAACCTATCTTATCTCAAGAAAGATATTTAGAAATATTGCAGAAAATCAAAGAAAAAAGGATAGGGAGAAAAATAAATAAGCAAGCAGGAACGCAGCAGTAAATGGGTCCCATTTGTGATACAGGCAGAATACAATAATAAAATGTGATGTTAATAATTATATACGCTCATAAAATGTGAAAAAGAAGTTAGCAAAAGCTATAATTATGTGATATAGTATTCTGTGAGGAGGTGGAAGTATGTATTTTAAGAGAAAAATAGATGACTTTTTATTGAATTGGAAAGAAGATATATCGCATAAACCATTAATCATAAAAGGTGCAAGACAGATTGGAAAAACAGAGTCTATATTACATTTTGCAGGTAATGTCTATGCAAATGTTGTATATATAAATTTTGTGTTGGATAAAAGATTTCGTGCAATTTTAAGTGATGGCTATGATGTAGACACGGTAATAAAGAATATTTCTTTGGTTGATCCAAATTTGAAATTTGTTCCAGGGGAGACAGTTATAATTTTTGATGAAATACAGGAATATCCGGATGTAGCCACATGTTTGAAATCATTTAATATAGACAGAAGGTTCGATATTATTTGCAGTGGTTCTATGCTTGGGATTAATTATAAGAAGATTCATAGTAATAGCGTTGGAAACAAAACGGATTATGAAATGTATTCTATGGACTTTGAAGAATTTTTGTGGGCAAAAGGATATACGCAGGAACACATAGATGACATTTTAAGGCATATGATTGAACTCAAACCATTTAACGAAACGGAGTTAAATGTGTATAAGGCGTTGTTTCTGGATTACTGTGTATTAGGTGGAATGCCGGATGTAATCAGAGGGTATATAGAAACAGGTACATTTTCCGGATCGACTGCTGTGCAAGAACAGATCAGGATTGATTATGAGGAGGATGTTCGTAAATATGCAGAAGGGCTGGATCAGGCAAAAATCATAAGTGTATATAGAAGTGTGCCCTCTCAGTTAGCGAAAGAAAATAAGAAGTTTCAGTTTAATAAAATAGATAAAAATGCCAGATCAAGGGAATATACTGGTTGCATTGAATGGTTAATTGATGCAGGAGTTATTATAGAGTGTCAGTGCCTTGGGTATCCTGAGCTGCCACTTAAAGGAAATGTAGATGAAGGAAAATTTAAGTTGTATTATCCGGATACGGGATTACTGATTTCTGCACTTGATGAAGAAGCGCAGGAGGATTTACGTGTAAATAAGAACCTTGGTGTTTATAAGGGCGCGTTATATGAAAATTTTGTAGCTGAAGCCTTTATTAAACAGAAATTGGGGTTATTTTACTATAAAAAAGAAAACTCAACTTTAGAGGAAGATTTTTTTGTCAGATCAAAAAGTGAGTTGCTGCCGGTAGAAGTTAAATCAAACAACGCCAGATCAAAATCTTTGTCTTCGTTGATAAAAAATGAAAATTACAGTGATATAAAAAACGGAATTAAGCTTGGTGATTTTAATGTTGGATATGTAAACAATATATATACGTTTCCGTATTTCTGTGCATTTATGATTAAGGCATTTGTAAAAAAATTGGATTAAAAATATAGTGTAATCTTTATGGAATTTCATTAGGCTTATTTGATTTTGCGAATAAGGCTTTTCTTAAGTGGGTGAAGGCTGATAAGAATGATTTAGATGGAGAAATAATAATGCAGATATTTGTTGATGCAGATGCGTGTCCGGTAGTGGACATTGTTGAGACGATCGCAGAAAAATATAATATACCAACTACACTTTTGTGTGACACGAACCATGTGCTGTATTCTGATTACAGTGAAGTTATAGTGGTTGGTGCCGGTGCGGATGCAGTAGATTATAAGCTGATCAGCATATGCCATAAAGGGGATATCGTAGTGTCACAGGATTATGGCGTTGCTGCTATGGCACTTGGTAAAGGGGCATATGCCATTCATCAATCCGGTAAGTGGTATACAAATGAAAATATTGACCAGATGCTGATGGAACGGCATCTTAACAAGAAAGCAAGGCGAAGTTGTCATAAGCATCATATGAAAGGACCGAGAAAACGTACAGAAGATGATGATTTACGTTTTGCTCAATCCTTTGAAAAACTCATACGGATGGCAAAGGCAAATGAAGGCAGTTCGAAGGAAAATGGTGAACAAAGAAAATAGTTGCATGGCTATTTCTATATTGTATATTTGTTTGTAAAATGGAAAAATGAAGCTGAGAATGATGGCTGGTTGCTGATCATAGCGTGATGTGATCATATATGAGCTTTTTGGACGGACAGAGTAAGAAGTATCAGGTTTCTACCAGCGGCAGTAATACTCTGACGGTGAAGATCTCGTCTTTTGCAAAGAACTGGAACTGACCGTGATAGGAGTCTGCGATTGCAGCAATATTTTTAGTTCCGAATCCATGTCCTGCCTGTGTGGAGACAGGCAGCCCATTTTGAAAAGCAACCGTTCCGATAAACGGATTGCTGATCTGGATCAGAAGCGTCTGATTCCGTTCGGCGAGCTGAACCTGTATGAATTTTTCCTCTGTTTCGGTCGATGCATGGAGCGCATTTTCCAGAGCATTTGACAGAATCGCACATAGCTTTGTGTCGGACAGAGGAAGTTCCGCAGGGATAGAAGCCTGAACCAGCAGGGAGATGCCCTCTGATTCCGCTTTGGTATCATAGGCGGACAGAAGCAGATTGATCAGCTCGTTTGAACAGAAGCGTTTTGGAGTGATCGCATCTAAGTCGGATTGGGCGGTTTGTATATATTCCTGAATCTTATCCAGATTCCCGGTTCCTGCAAGTGCCTGCAAATAAGTAAAATGATGGCGCATATCATGACGGTAGGAGGCTGCCTGTGTCTGCATGGTGCGCATATGATTCAGATCAATGGCAGCATGTGTAAGCTGCATATGAAGAGATTCTGCCAGGCGTTCTGCCTGTTCCTGTTCTTCCAGTTTATGATAATAATAAAAGATAAAAACAAAATAGAAAATGCAGCAAATGGACGGCATAAACTGAACTACAAATTCGTTGCTGGTATAAAGCATATCGGTATAAATCGTAGAGGCATAATCGAAAAGATAGTAGCAGAGAGGAAGGATGCCAAGAATATAGACGGATTTATTTGCTTTTGGCATAAAATGCTGCGCCAGATTTGATTCATAGTGGTATAGGAAATAAAAGGTTACAAAGGCACATCCTACATAAACGATCGTATAGATGATCTTATTGTCAGAAAATAAGCGAACCGCCAGTCCGCACCAGAGAGGGATCTGACAGCACATATAGGCAGTCAAGACACTGACAATCGAAGTGATCCATGAGCATTTGTATATCAGCCAGAGAAAAAGCACCAACGGAAGATGTACAACGACCGGATACAGCCCTCGGGAAATCTCCTGTCCGAAGACTGCGAAAGAAATGATCTGAAGTATTCCGTCGAGGGCACAGAAAACAGACAGAGTGAGTATGTTTTTCCGATTAAAAGGAACACCGGTAAAACATACGCTTGCTACTGTACCAAAGAGGAATACGGTAATAAAATAAATACTGTCGCAGAGAAAACTCATATCATTGTCTCCTTATTATTTCCCAAAAGAGTTTGTATAGGCAAAATTTAAAAACTGTTCCGAAATCTTCGTGTAGTTATTTCTGGAAAGCGGAATCTTCTGACCGTCTGTCAGGATGATATCGCTTTTCGTAACATATTGAATGTAATTCATATTTACCGCATAAGAACGGTGTGGATATATAAAGTCCGGATAGGCTTTCAGAATATCCTGAAATTCCGTAAAGGTCATTACGGCAGAGATCATGGTCTGATCTGCCAGATGTAAGGTGATGGTTCTGTGTGTGACCTCACCATAGACCAGAGAGGATACCCGGATCCGGCTGTACTGCTTCTCTGTTGTATAAATGATGAAGCTTGCGGTATCTTTCTCATCCAGTTCGGCAAGAATGGAATCTATGGAGACAAAAAATTTTTCTTCGGTTACCGGTTTTAACAGATAGTTCTGGGCTTTTACTTCGTAGCTGTCTACCGCATATTCCGGAGAACTTGTCAGGAATATGATCTCGGTATCTGTTCCGGAAGCTCTGATATTTCTCGCAATCTCAATTCCGTTTTCTCCTGGCATTAAAATGTCCAGGATCGTAATATCAAATCGTTTTCCTTGATCGATGGCATCCAGTAATGAGAAGCCATTTTGAAATATATGAATCTGAAGCGGTGTGGCATGAAGCTCCTGATATCGTTTGAAAAGCGCTGCCAGTATCTGCCGTTCCTGTTTGCTGTCGTCACAAATCGCTATATGTATCAAAAAATCTACTCCTTATCATGGCTTAACAAATATATGATAAGCCGGTCGTTGATCGTCATTTGTACAGGCGTACTCATTGACCTGAGTTCATTATAGCATAGTTCTGATCAAATCGACGGATATTTCATGCACATATAGTGACAATTCATGCACGAAAAGGGCAGACACAATGCTGATATGATGAACCGATCGTAAAAATGCCTGTAAATGAGATAAAAACGAGGAGGTTTTGAATATGAGAAAGTGCAAGCGTAAATCTTTGGTGTTTCAGTTAATATAAATAATAGGTGACTTTGTCATCATAATAATCAGACAATTGCGTCATTTGGAAGTAAATTTTGCGAAAAGTTGAATGGAAAATGAATATATGGTATGATATTTATACATAAGTATGTGTTCGGAATAAAAATAAGAGGAAGGGCGGTGGTTCAATGCGGAAAAAAGGCAACCATAAAAATAAAAATCAAATAAATATAGCGGCAAAATCATTTGCCTACAGTTTGAAAGGGTATCGCTTGCGATACCCTTTGTTTTAAATGATTATCGGCTTGGTATACCAAGGCGTTTATGGTCAATTTCTTTTTGTATATACATGGCCTTATCTGCAAGACTGATGAGATCCTCTAAACGCTTGTTTATATCTGTAGTTGTAGAGGAACCCATGGCAATGCTTAAGGTTTCATCGAAAATATGAATGTTTGATATATAGTCCTGTACTTTTTCCATATATTGTGCAGCTTCTGCCTCACTTGTATTTGGCATAAATACCATAAATTCATCGCCGCCGGCACGGATGACGCTTGCATTTTCCGGTTTGCATGTCATTAAGGCCTCTGCTGTTTTGATAATGTAACGATCACCAACCAGATGACCATAATGATCGTTGATCCTTTTGAGACCATTACAGTCACAGACAATGACAGTCAGTGGATAAATGTCCAGATTTTTGTTTTTTTCAATCCAGATATCCATATAGGAACGATTCCCTACACCGGTCAGAGAATCTAGGGTTGCCATACGTTCAAGCTTATCTTCCAGAAGCTTTGTCCTTGTAATATCGTTGATCAGGCCAACAATACCAATCATGTTTCCGTTATCATCAAATACCGGATTCTTGATTAGCTGCATATATTCCGTTTGCCCATTTTCATCGAATTTTATCTCATAAGAAGTGCCTTTCTTGGTGGCAAAGATGCGTTTGTCTTCTTCCATTGCTTTAATAGCATTTTCTTTATCTTTTCGGATATCGATATCATATTTGCCGCGGATGGTCCAGGTGGGATCATTTTTCGGAGTGTTGATGTGATTCCAATAGTGTGTACAGAAAACATATTTACCTTCCATATCTTTAAAATAGATGTTAGAAGGTAGTGATTTCAACATTCGTTCCACAAAGTTGATATCAATTTCGTTTATTTTAAAATCATCAAAATTTCCATTTTCCATACAAGTTATTCTCCTTGTTTCAAAGGTTATCGATTATTTGTATTTTACTTCATTTTACTAGTGATGTTAATAGAGAAAAACATTTTTGGTGGATTTGCGTATTATTTGAATGAAAAATAGCGGTTAAGCATTCAGTTACTACCGTTTATTATATATAAGTTATAAAAAATTGGATTATGTGTATGACCGCAATAAAAATATTTAATGTATCGTCAAAATAAACATAAAAATATTCATAAATCCAAAAATATTGATAATTAATCCAAAAATATTCTATTCTTTCTTTCTGCTTGTCACATTATAATGAATTTAGTCAATGAGACAGAGCGAAAAATAAACAAAATGTACAAACAGGAGGAATGAAATATGAGAAAGAAAAAAATTATAGCTGTCGTTGCAGCAGCAACACTTGCATTATCAATGGTAGGATGTGGATCAGGCGGATCAGGCGGAAGCAGCTCAAGCGGAGTTGCAAACAAGGATAAGCCACTTTGCTGGTTCAATCGTCAGCCATCCAACAGCTCAACAGGAGAACTTGATAAGGAAGCATTAAGCTTCAACAAAGATACTTATTATGTAGGATTCGATGCTAATCAGGGTGCTGAGCTTCAGGGCCAGATGGTACTTGATTATATCAAAGCAAATGCAGCAACAATCGACCGTAACGGTGATGGCGTTATCGGATACGTTTTAGCAATCGGTGATATCGGACACAATGACTCAATCGCTCGTACTCGTGGTGTTCGTTCAGCACTTGGCACAGGAGTTGATGCAAATGGTGCAGTTGATTCAACACCTGCAGGTACAAACGTAGACGGATCAGCAAAAGTTGTTCAGGATGCAAAGCTTGATGTAGATGGTAAGACATATACAATCCGTGAGCTTGCTTCACAGGAAATGAAGAACTCAGCAGGTGCTACATGGGATGCAGCAACAGCAGGAAACGCTATCGGAACATGGACAGCTTCATTCGGTGATCAGATTGATGTAGTTGTTTCAAATAACGATGGTATGGGAATGTCAATGTTCAATGCATGGGCAAAGGATAACAAGGTTCCTACATTTGGATACGATGCTAACAGCGATGCAGTAGCAGCTATTGCAGAAGGTTACGGCGGAACAATTTCACAGCATGCAGATGTTCAGGCTTACTTAACACTCAGAGTTCTTCGTAACGCACTTGATGGTGTAGACGTTGATACAGGTATTGGCACAGCAGATGAAGCTGGTAACTGCTTAACAGAAGGTGAAGATTACAGATACAGCGAAGAAGAAAGATCATACTACGCATTAAACGTAGCAGTAACTGCTGATAACTATCAGGATTTCACAGATTCAACAAAGGTTTATGACAAGGTTTCAAAACAGCTTGATTCAAGCAAGAGCCCAACAAAGAAAGTATGGCTTGATATCTACAACGCTTCAGATAACTTCTTAAGCTCAACATACCAGCCACTTCTTGAGAACTACGATGATCTGCTCAACCTGAAAGTAGATTACATCGGTGGTGATGGTCAGACAGAGTCTAACATTACAAACCGTCTTGGTAACCCGGGCGAATATGACGCATTTGCGATCAACATGGTTAAGACAGATAATGCAGCATCATACACAACACTTCTTAACAAATAAGATAACGGATCGGCAGGCAATAATGATTTAACTCAGAGGGGTGTCAGATACAAGATTTGATACCCTTCTTTTACTAAGAAAGGGAAGTAGAGATATGGCAGAAGATAAGAATAAATACATCTTATCGATTCAGGGCATGAGCAAGTCATTCGGTAGAAACAAGGTTCTGGATCACATCAACCTGAATGTGAAACCGGGCTCGATCATGGGTCTTATGGGTGAGAACGGTGCCGGAAAATCGACAATGATGAAATGTCTCTTCGGAACCTATCAGAAGGACGAAGGAACTATAATATTAGATGGTAAAGAAGTAAACTTCTCAGGTCCAAAGGATGCCCTTGAAAACGGAGTTGCAATGGTTCATCAGGAGCTTAACCAGTGTCTTGAAAGAAGCGTTGTGGATAACCTGTTCCTGGGACGTTACCCAAAGAATTCCCTCGGTGTGATCGATGAGGGAAGAATGAAAAAAGAAGCTTCAGATCTGTTCAGAAAGCTCGGTATTACCGTAAATCTGACACAGCCGATGAAGAAAATGTCAGTATCACAGCGTCAGATGTGTGAGATCGCAAAGGCTATTTCTTACAACTCAAAAGTAATTGTACTTGATGAGCCTACATCCTCACTGACAGCACCTGAGGTTGCAAAGCTGTTCAAGATGATGAGACAGTTAAAAGAGCAGGGAATTTCCCTGATTTATATATCACATAAAATGGATGAGATCTTCGAGATCTGTGACCAGATATCCGTTCTTCGAGATGGTAGTCTGGTAATGACAAAAGACAGTAAGGACACAAACATGAACGAACTGATCTCCGCAATGGTTGGTCGTTCTCTTGACAATAGATTTCCACCTGTAGACAATGAGCCCGGTGAGACAGTTCTCTCCGTACAGAACCTGTCAACAAAGTATGCACCAAAGCTCCAGAACATCACATTTGATGTTAAGAAGGGTGAGATTTTCGGACTGTATGGTCTGGTAGGTGCAGGTCGTACAGAGCTCCTTGAAACCATATTTGGTATGCGTACAAGAGCAGCAGGAAATGTACTTTATAACGGCAAGATGATGAACTTCTCATCACCAAAGGATGCCATGGATCATGGTTTTGCCCTGATCACAGAGGAAAGAAAAGCAAACGGACTTTTCCTGAAAGCAGATATCACATTTAATACAACAATTGCAAATATGAATCACTATAAGAGCGGAATCGCACTTAGCCATGACGATATGGTTCGTGCAACCGCAGAGGAGATCAAGGTCATGCATACAAAATGTATGGGACCGGATGATATGATCGCAAACCTCTCCGGTGGTAACCAGCAGAAGGTTATCTTCGGTAAATGGCTGGAGCGTTCTCCTAATGTATTTATGATGGATGATCCTACAAGAGGTATCGATGTAGGTGCCAAGTACGAGATCTATGAACTGATCATCAATATGGCAAAGCAGGGTAAAACGATCATCGTTGTATCCTCAGAGATGCCTGAGATCCTTGGTATCACAAACCGTATCGGTGTTATGTCGAACGGTCATCTTGCAGGAATCGTAAATACAAAAGAGACCAACCAGGAAGAATTATTAAGACTTAGTGCGAAATATTTGTAATAGAGAGGAGTTTTGGTTATGGCAGATAAAAGTAAGATCCTTTCGGCCGATGCAGAAGCAGCGCTTTTGAAGCCGATTGATGAATATGTAGGAAAAATACAGTCACAGATCGATGCACTCCGTGTAGACGGATCTGACAAGGTTCAGAGCTATAAGAACCAGATCGCAATTGCGAAGGAAGACAAGAACTTATCAAAGGATGAGAGAGCAAAAGCAGTTGCAGCAGCAAAGACTGGACTTGAAAAGGCAAAGAGCGTGGAAGCAGCAAACAAGGATAAGGTATCCAAGTTGATCGCAGAAGCAGAAAAGTACCTTTCAGAGAATTATAACAGCAAATATTATGATAAAGTAGTTGCAAGCTGCGAGGCAGAAAAAGCAGCAGAAAACGAAGCTTATGAGAAGGTTCGTGCAACGATCAAGACAGAACACGAACAGACACTTGCCAAGCTGTCCGCTGCAGACGAGATCAAAGATGAGAAATATGTATATAAGAACAGATTATTTGATGCACAGATGTCTCATGAATCCAGATTACAGGAGATCAAAGACAAAAAGCATGATGCATTTGCACATAAGTTCCATCTGATCGACCTCTTACGGATGTCCAAATACACATTTGGTCAGAAGCAGGCTCAGAAGATCGAGAATTACAAATACACATTTAATACATCCCAGTTCCTTTATAAGAACGGTCTGTATATCGTAATCATCCTGATCTTCATTGCACTTTGTATTATCACACCAATCGTTAAGAATACACAGTTATTAACCGTTACCAATATCCTGAATATCTTACAGCAGGCATCTCCTCGAATGTTCCTTGCACTCGGTGTTGCCGGTCTGATCTTACTTACAGGTACTGACCTTTCCATCGGACGTATGGTAGGTATGGGTATGGTTACAGCAACTATCATCATGCATAACGGCCCTAACACAGGTGGCGTATTCGGACATATCTTTGATTTCTCAAATATTTCGGCCGCTCCTAGAGCAATTCTTGCACTGGTAGCCTGTATAATTCTTACAACAGTATTTGCAAGTATCGCAGGTTTCTTCATGGCGAAGTACAAGATGCATCCATTCATCTCAACCATGGCGAACATGCTGATTATCTTTGGTTTAGTAACATACGCAACAAAGGGTGTATCATTCGGTGCGATTGATTCTTCAATCCCTAGCATGTTCATCCCTACATTTGGCAGCTTCCCATCGATTATTCTTTGGGCAATCGTAGCAATCATTGTTGTATGGTTCATCTGGAACAAGACAACATTTGGTAAGAATCTGTACGCTGTAGGTGGAAACCCGGAAGCAGCAGCAGTTTCAGGTATCTCAGTATTCAAAGTAACACTTGGCGCATTCATCCTTGCAGGTATCCTTTACGGATTCGGTTCATGGCTTGAATGTAACAGAATGGTAGGTTCCGGTAGTGCCGCTTATGGACAGGGCTGGGATATGGATGCCATTGCAGCCTGTGTAGTTGGTGGTGTATCATTTACAGGTGGTATCGGTAAGATCTCCGGTGTTGTAACTGGTGTACTTATCTTCACATCACTAACATATTCACTGACAATCCTTGGTATTGATACAAACCTTCAGTTCATTTTCGAAGGTATCATCATCCTTGCGGCTGTAACTCTTGACTGTCTCAAGTATGTACAGAAGAAGTAGGGAAATGTAATAATCGCTCACAAAAAAATGATATAAATCAAAAGCCGCTCCGTTCGTCTTTGATGTGCTTTCTGTCAGGCTGACAGATGCAAGCTCCAGACTGAACGGAGCGGCTTTTAAAATATCAGGAGTACGCTGTTATTTTATTTGGATATATATAGTAAAACGGGATTTTGGGGTTCATTCTGAACGTAGATTTGTTATAATAAGGAACAGATAGAAAGAATAGAAGAGGAATGAGATATGGATAATTATAAAGTGGTACTCGTCGATGACGAGGTGGAAGTAATCGATGCGATCGAACAGAGAATTCATTGGGATATATTAGGATTTGAAGTTGTTGGAAGTGCGACAAATGGTGTGAAAGCACTGGAGCTCGTGGAGAAGCAGCAGCCGGATGTCGTGATAACCGATATCAAGATGCCATATATGGATGGACTGGAGCTTGCCAGGAGATTGAATAAAGAATATCAGAATATCCATATCGTCATTTTTACAGGATTTGATGAGTTTGAATATGCGAAGGAAGCTGTTCATCTGGAAGTAGAGGAATACATGCTGAAGCCAATCAATGCTCTGGAGCTTACGGAATGTATGAAACGATTGAAAAAGACTCTGGATAAGGAGAGAGAAGAGCGTCTGAATGTAACAAAGCTTGAGAATTATCTGAAGGATTCCCTTCCGGTGCTTCAGACGAATCTGTTTGTTTCGTTGATCGAGGGTCGTGTAAATGAAGAATATTGCGAGAAGTTTTTGAATGCGTATCAGATTGATATGAAAGGACCGTATTATTGCTGCGCGATCTTTCATACCTCGGAGCATCATGTTCCGGATGGTATGAATCCATTGCTGCTTGCCATGTCAGTTGAGCATGAGATCAAGGATCGTTTAGCACCGGAATGGAAGAATCATATGTTCACATATCTGGGAAATGCACTTATGATCATAGAACTGGAAACGGAAGAAATGGTAGTTGCATTTACAGATGCTTGTGACCGATTCTGTAAATGGGCATATCGTGTTATGGGAGCTGTTGTGACTGCAGGAATCGGAAGAGTCTGTGATAATCTGATCAGCGTTAATTCTTCTTATGATGGAGCAAGAGAAGCAGTTTCTTATCGTGTGTTATATGGAACGAGCCGTGCGATCAATATTGGTGAGATCGCACCGAAGGAGCAGGAGATCCTGATCCAGCCGGAGGATACAAAGATGCATGATCTGTTCAAGGCTATTCATCTGGGAGTACCGGAGACACTTGAACAGTCGGTGCGGAAGGAAGTGGAGAAGCTTCATAATAATGCGCAGACCGTGAACCAGTATAACCTTGCGATCATGGAGATGGTGGGAGCATTTTATCGATTCTGTGCTAATAATTTTATAGATTTTAATGAGTTTTGCGGTAATGTCGGAAATCCATACGAACGTGTACCTGAGATGGATGAAAGCACATTAACCGCGTGGATGATCGATTCGGCAAAAGCCATCAGTGAGGAGCTGAAAAATGCCAGAAACAGTACATCGAGACGTATGGTTACAGATGCGCAGAATCTGGTGCATGACAGGTATATGGAGCCGAATCTCTCCTTGGATACCGTGTGCTCGGCACTTGGAGTATCGAATTCTTATTTTTCCAGTGTATTTAAAAAAGAGACAGGAAAAGCATTTGTAACATATCTGACCGATTACCGGATGGATCATGCGGCAGAACTGATTCTCGAAACGAATGAGAAAAGTTATCAGATTGCAGAGCGGGTCGGTTATCTTGATGCAAATTATTTCAGTTATGTATTTAAGAAGCGTTTTGGGGTTTCGCCATCCAAATACAGAACGGAGCATCTGAAAAAATAAAGGATAAATAAGGGGAAGCGTGTTGAAGAATATAAGAAAGAATAAAAAGAAGAAAAATGAAAGTTCTATTATCGGACGTCTTCGGGGGTGGTTTTATCACGGCAGATTTATAGGTTTTGATATTCAGTCGATCATTATGACAGTGCTTACTGCCCTGACGATCATCACAACAGTTATCATGGGTCTGCTGTTGTATAATCGTTTTAAGATGGCGATTAAGCAGACTGCGGTCACGAATACGGAAAATATGGTGGAAAATACTGTTGAAAAGCTGGATGCAGATCTGTTAAATGTGCGTCAGATCACGAATGCGGTGAATTATAATATTATTCAGGAATATGATATTTCCAGCCGGGATTTTAACCGGCAGTTCAGTCTGTTATATGAGATCAATGCCGATAAGATCCAGAGTATGGCGCTATATGATGATAAAGGGAATCTTCTTACTGCAGAACCGGTCACGGTACAGAAGGATGCTGTGGAACCGTCAGAGCAGGACTGGTATCAGGATGCAGAGGCAGATATCGAGAATATTCATTTCTCTATACCGCATATCCAGAATCTGTTTGTCGATGGCACATATCGATATTACTGGGTTGTATCTCTCAGCCGTTCAGTTGATATCAACGATGGTGAGCAGCCGGGAAGTGGTGTCCTTCTGGTCGATATGAAATATTCGGTGATAGAGGATACATTGGCACGGATCAACGATGCGTCAAATGGCATCTATTATTACCTGTGCAACCGTGATGGTCAGATGATCTATCATCCGCGCGGAACCGATATGGACAGAGGATATTTCAGAGAAGAATACAGGGCTGCAGCAACCTATGAGGATGGAACATATGAACTTACGGTCAATGGCAGGACAAGCAATGTGATCGTAAACAGCGTTGCCTATACCGGATGGAAGGTGGTCGGTGTAGTTCCGGAAAGTGTACAGATCGCGAGCATCAACCGGTTCCGGTATTATATCATTACAACGGTTATCATTCTTATGATGATGCTTTTAGGGGTGAATCGTATTATTTCGAAGAAGATATCCAGGCCGATTCTGAAGTTAAATGAATCCGTAAAAGCATATGAGGCAGGTGGCCCGACAGATATCTACATCGGTGGATCGTCCGAGATACGTCATCTGGGATATTCTGTTCAGAAATCCTACGAACAGATCGAAGCTTTGATGCAGGAGATCATACGGGAACAGACGGAACGAAGAAAGAGTGAAATGGATGCGCTGCAGAGCCAGATCAATCCGCATTTCCTTTACAATACCCTGGAATCCATCACATGGATGGTAGAAGCAAAGAAGAACCTGGATGCGGTGTTTATGATCTCAGAGCTTGCAAAGCTACTCCGTATCAGTCTGTCAAAGGGCAGAACGGTGATCAGAATATCGGATGAGATCCAACATAGCAGAAGTTATATGAATATTCAAAAAGTTCGATACAAGGAGCGTTTTCAGATCGAATTTGATATTGATGAAGAGATTAATGAGTATTGCACAGTAAAGCTGATCGTTCAGCCGATTCTTGAAAATGCCATTTATTATGGTGTAGGGAATATGGATGAGGATGACGGCGGCAAAATCACGATCCGGGGAGAGAAAAAGGGCGACGATATATATATTTCCGTAGAAGATAATGGTATGGGAATGAATGAGGACATTGTAGAGAATATATTAAAAGATAATAACAAAGTGCCAAAACATGGTTCCGGTGTCGGTCTGATCAATGTTCATTCCAGAATTCAGTTGATGTTTGGAAATGAATATGGTCTGGAGGTTTACAGTGAGCCGGACGAGGGTACAAGGATTGTGATCCACATACCGGCTATTCCATATACAGAGGAGAATCGGGAACAGCTTGAAACACAGAATTATAGAAAGGGGAGAGTGACAGATGAAGAGAAATAGAATTACTTTCCTCATAGCAGAGCTGATCCTGGTTGCCATTGCCGGCATATTTATCAACCGGATCTTTCGGGAAGATAATCCACAGAAACGTGTGGCAGTTATTCTTCCGGATTCCGGTAATACCAGATGGGAAGGTCTGGTTAATGGACTGAAGCAGTCTGCGCAGGTAAATAACATTCATTTGATCATCTGTAATACAGATGAGATCGTAAGTGCAGATGATGAAAAAGAGCTGATCGATGAACAGCTTGAAAATGATGTGGATGCATTTATCATCTGTCCGGCTCCCGGAACAGATACAAAAGATATGCTTACGTCTTTGCAGGCGGAGAAAGAGACCTTTGTTCTGATAACGGAGGACGCTTATATGGCAGATGACACAGAATCGACCGGATTTGTAACGATAAAGCCGGATAACTATCAGATCGGCTATACTCTCGGCAGGCAGATCATAAAAAATGATACAGATAAGCAGGCAGGCAAGAAGGTCGGAGTGATTGTCGGACGGGAAGAGACTGAGGCAAGTGTCAGCCGTGTAAAAGGACTTACCGATGCACTTGCAGGATATAACTGTGAGATTGTCTGGACGTATAATCAGAATAGCGGTAAAGATACCTGTAAGGCGGTGGATTCCCTGGAAGCGGTGGATTATATAGCAGCTATGGATACAGAAGCTCTTGATACACTCGGTGAAAATGCTGAAAATGGGTATTATAAAGGGGCAGAGATATATGGGGTAGGTACAAGCATGAAATCCGTTGCTCTGCTTGATTACAACAAGATTAAATGCCTTGTTGTACCGGATGGGTACAGCATCGGTTATGAGAGTGTAAATGAGATCGCAAAGGAACTTGGACGACCATTATATACATTAAAAAGTCATGAAGAAGCGATACGGGTAATCTATAAGGATGACCTGTTTTCGGAAGAGACAGAAAGGTTTTTATATTCGTATGAATAGAAAGAAAACAAGAAAAATAATAGCCTGTATATGCATATTGGCAGTTATGATGTCTCTGGTATCCTGCGACAGCAGGAAAAATCAGAAAGACAGAACTCTGCGGGTCGGCGTTGTTACATATACGCCGGATGATCCGTTTATCAACGCAATGACAGATATATTGAAGGAGGATCTGAAAGCATTAGAAGCAAGTGATATGAAGGTTATCGTATCAGTCAGAAGCGGAGATAACAGTCAGCAGGAACAGGATGAAGTGGTGGAGGAAATGATCGATGCCGGATGCGATGTACTTTGTGTAAATCTGGTCGATCGGACTGCTCCGTCAAATATTATAAGACTCGCAAGACAGAATAATATTCCGGTGATTTTCTTTAACAGAGAGCCGGTAAGAGAGGATCTGCTGCAATGGGATAGGCTGTATTATGTTGGATGTGATGCAGCACAGTCCGGCGAGATGCAGGGTGAGATTGCTGCGGAATATATAAAGAATCATCCGGAGGTGGATCGCGATCAGGATGGTAAGATCCAGTATGTACTCTTAGAAGGTGAAGCCGGACATCAGGATGCGATCAGCCGGACAGACTGTTCGGTAAAGACCATTCTTGAAAATGGTGTGAAGCTTGAGAAACTGACCTATCAGTTTGCAGACTGGAACCGCGCGCAGGCAGAGAACCGAATGAGCCGGTTGATCAGTCAATATGGGGATCAGATAGAGATGGTTATTTCCAATAATGATGAGATGGCACTCGGTGCAGTCGAGGCTTATAAGAATGCCGGATATATGCAGAGTGATTATCCGGTTATCTTCGGTATCGATGGATTAGATGATGCGTTGGAAGCTGTCCGGCTTGGCACTATGCAAGGAACTGTCTATAATGACAGAGAAGCTCAGGCGAGAAAGATTGCACTGATTGCAGTAGCCTTGTTCCGTGGAAATGATGTGAGCGTATTAGGACTTGAGGATGAACGGTATTATATGGCACAGTACCGTAAGGTCGATGTCAATAATGTGGATGAGTTTTTGAAAAAATAACTATGTAGCAGGAGGTTAGCATAAATGCAGGATATATGGATTGAATCTTTTTATAATGAAATTGATGCTGAGAAACGACAGGCATTTCTAAAGGAACATACAGGAGATCCGAAGGATGAATTGGATGAATTCCGAGAGAAACTCTGGATTGCCCGGTATGGCAAACGAAAACCAAAGAATGATGCATTTGTGGGCTATCTGATGCAGATGAAATATATCGCAGAAGGTGGTGGCATGAGCCTTGGCGCACAGAAAAGAAAGCAGGCTGCGGAAGTTCTGACAGGTTTATTCCTCGGAAGCTATGACAATCTGGATATCGAGAAGCAGGAGATGGTATTCTATGAGTTAAAAAATGCTTTCCTGAAGCTGATCGGTGTCAGCAAGAACGGACGTGGATTTACTTCTGTCGTATTTGGCATGGGGCAGTTATCTGATGAAAGTGTAGCAAAGAAGATCGCAGATCAGATCAGCACGATCGCATTTGCCACACCGCACATGCTTCATATGGATAAGGAGTTTGCGGTATTCCAACAGGCAGCACTGGAAGCCTTTCGACAGGAATTCCCGAACCGGGAGCATTTTCTGAAGAAGTAGGGGTGAAGAATAGTTTGCTGCATTATAAAAACTTGTTTGTTTAGCTTGAACAAACAAGTTTTTTGCGGTATGCTCAATTTAGGAAAAAGATGAGCATTAATTTATCAGAATAAAGTATTTCTTTTTCGTGCATGATTTATAAGAATATGTTTATATTAGATACAAAATTGATTTGTAAATATAGTACGGAATATTTTGAAGGAGTGATTATTATGGGAGCTTATGCAACAGTAAATCAGTCGGAATATATAAGGAATATGAAAAAAAATCAGGAGGATGTTCGTGATATGGTGTTGGATAGTTATCAGGACATGCAGGATGGAAAAGGACGAGATTACAAAGAATTTTTTTCAGAATTAGAAAGCAGGTATCACATTTCGGATGTATAAGGTAATGATTTTGCCATTGGCGGAGCAGGATATGAGCTATAGGACAAAAAGCCAGATAAACATTTATTAATGTGTTTATCTGGCTTTTTTATGATTCTTTATGCATTCTCCTGTGTTGTAGCACCTTCGTATACGGCTTCGTTTGTAAGTTCGATGCCGAGCTTCTTAAAGGTTGTCATGTCGACTGCGGACAGGATCGATGATACATGGAGCTGACAGCCGGACAGCTTTGGAAGCTGTTCTAATGCATGCTTTGCATTTGGATCGGAGACAGCGCACATGGATAATGCGATCAGAACTTCGTCGGTATGAAGACGAGGATTCTTGCTGCCGAGGTATCCGGTCTTTAAGTGCTGGATCGGTTCTATAAAGGTACGTGAGATCAGATGCGTGTTCTTATCAATGTTTCCAAGTACCTTAATTGCATTTAACAATACAGCAGATGCAGGACCGAGCAGATCGGAAGTGGAACCGGTAACGATCGTTCCGTCCGGCAGTTCTAAGGCTGCGGCGGCGGAACCATTTTCGTGTGCAAGGTTATTTGCAACCGGAACAACAGCACGATCATTGACTGTGATCTTCGCCTGCTTCATGATAAGTTCCTGTTTGTATACTTCGTCTTTGGTCGCTTCGTCTTTAACGAAACGGTTCAGAGACTGATAATATCGTCTGATAATTTCCTGCTTGGACGCTTCTCTGCAGGCTTCATCGTCAATGATGCAGTTTCCCGCCATATTTACCCCCATATCGGTCGGGGATTTGTATGGACAGTAACCATAGATCCCTTCGAACATGGAAGCCAGAACCGGATAGATCTCGATATCACGATTGTAGTTGACGGTTGTTTCCCCATAAGCTTCCAGATGGAAAGGATCGATCATATTAACATCGTTTAGGTCTGCGGTAGCGGCTTCATAAGCCAGATTGACCGGATGCTTAAGTGGGATATTCCAGATTGGGAAAGTTTCAAATTTGGCATAGCCGGCCTTGATGCCACGCTTGTTCTCATGGTAGAGCTGTGACAGACAGGTCGCCATCTTGCCGCTTCCCGGACCCGGTGCAGTAACAATGACAAGCGGACGGGTTGTCTCTACATAATCATTTTTTCCATAGCCCTCATCACTTACAATATAGTCAATGTTATTCGGATAACCCTCGATGGAATAGTGATGGTAGACCTTGATGCCGATCGCTTCCAGTTTCTTCTGGAAAATATCGGCGGATGGCTGTCCGGCATATCGTGTGATAACCACGCTGCTGACATACAGCCCTTTCTTTTTATATACGTCGATCAGACGGATAACATCCTGATCGTATGTGATTCCCAGATCGTGACGGATCTTATTGCGCTCGATATCAGCGGCGTTGATCGAGATGATCATTTCTGCCTGATCTGCAAGCTGTAAGAGCATCTGTAATTTGCTGTCCGGTGCAAATCCCGGAAGTACGCGGGAGGCATGATAGTCGTCAAATAATTTGCCGCCAAATTCCAGATACAGTTTATCTCCAAATTGTTCGATACGTTCCCTGATATGCGCAGACTGCATGGACAGGTACTTGTCATTGTCGAAGCCAATGCGTTTCATTTTTTGAAATTCTCCTTCGTAAATTAATCAAAATACGGCAGACACTTAAGAAAATGAAGTGCCCTATAAGAGAATACCACAGAGAGGGGAGAAAATATAGAGAAAATTTACTCAAGGTTTCGATTTCCCCCAATATCCTTCTATAGCTTCCTGATTTAATCCTTCACCAATGACGATCAGGATGGCTTGTCCATTTGGGATCGGTTTGATCTCGGTCTTCTGGTGTGTGACGTTGATGGATATCCAGCTTCCATCAGCGAGTTTTTGAAAGCCTTTAATTCGGAAGACCTTACCACAGGCTGGATCGTGCAGGATTTTCTGGCAGCTTTCTTTTAAGAAATCTTCTGTAAAATCCATATTCATGAAGTACAGACTGTCGTAGGTCTGTTTGTCATCAAACCAGAGTTTCGTATAATTGGCATCCTGATAGCCGGATGAGAGGATCGCTTTATAGTCTTCATCGGTCAGATCTTTCCAGTCCTTTTCCAGAACTATCTGCTTTGGCGTGGACTTAGAGTGCAGAATGTCAAATGACTGTTTTACATAATCTTTGGTAGAGGCTAACTGTTCCGGTGTGACTTCCTGTGAATGACTGTATAAAACAGTGCCGGCCTGTGCCACCTGAGAAGCCAGAAGATAACGGGAAGCCTCGGAGAGATTTTGCTCCAGTGTGGCATCAATGATCGTAATAACATTTCCAATCGTGTACCAACGGTCAAGCGGATCTTCGTGCAGGACATCGAAGAATTCATCCATATCGAAGATGCCGGATGGCTCTACCAGAACGCGGTCATAACCACACATTCCCATTGCGATCAGCTTGGTTTTGAATCGTCTGCGGTGACAGTCGGCATCACAACCGCCGGCAACCATTTCTAGTGTACAGTTGTCACCAAGAATATCCTGTAACAGCATGGCATCGACATTGACTGCACCAAAATCGTTTTCAAGAATGCCGATATTTAAGCCCTGATCGATTAGGTATTTAGCATATTTCCTTATAAAAGTAGTTTTACCGGAACCTAAGAATCCGGTGATCAAATCTATCTGAATCATAAAAATCACCTCTTGCTGTATTTGCGGATGATATTCGTGTGAGCATTCATCTACTGCTATATTTGTGTATCCTTAACATTCCCAATCAGGGGACGCTTCCGCTCGTTTCGGTCTGCAGCGGTACTAAGATGCCACTTATGTGCCATCAAGTACCGGCGACCTCAAATGCCCCTGTATTGGTAAGTTAAGATACACAAATAACATATAGGTTAGAATATTCACACGAATACCATCTGCAATCACATTCTAGCACAGGCGGGGGAAAAAGAAAATCGAAGGAATGGGAAAAAGTTATCTTGTCTGAATCCAATCCATAAGGTATAGTAACCTTATCACGAAATAAACGAAAAAGGGTAAGACGAATGATTTTAAATGTAGAAAATTTGACACATGGTTTTGGAGACAGAGCCATTTTCAATAATGTATCTTTCCGGCTGCTTGCCGGTGAACATATCGGACTGGTTGGAGCAAATGGTGAAGGTAAAAGTACCTTTATGAATATTGTAACAGGCACACTTGCACCGGATGAGGGCAAGGTGGAATGGAACAAGCATGTGCGTGTTGGCTATCTGGATCAGCATGCGGTACTGGAAAAGGGAATGACGATCGAATCTGTGTTGAAGTCGGCATTTTCCTATCTGTTTGAAATGGAGGAGAAGATCAACCAAATCTATGACGGTATGGCGGATGCAACGGATGATGAGATCATGGAAATGATGGAGGAGGTCGGCACATTGCAGGACCTTCTGACAAATCATGATTTCTATATGATCGATGCCAAGACGGAACAGGTAGCGAGAGCACTGGGACTTCTGGAACTTGGACTGGATCATGACGTAACAGATCTGAGCGGTGGTCAGCGTACCAAGGTTTTGCTTGCAAAGCTGTTACTTGAGAAGCCGGAGATCCTGCTGCTTGATGAGCCGACAAATTATCTGGATGCAGAGCATATCGAGTGGCTGAAGCGGTATTTGCAGGAGTATGAGAACGCATTTATCCTGATCAGCCACGATATTCCATTTTTAAATGATGTCGTAAATATCATCTATCATATGGAGAATCAGGAATTGAACCGCTATGTCGGCAACTATGACAAATTCTTAGAGGTATATGAGGCGAGAAAGGCACAGCAGGAGGCGGCTTACCGGAAACAGCAGCAGGAGATCAGCGAGCTAAAGGATTTCGTTGCCAGAAATAAAGCGCGTGTTGCCACAAGAAATATGGCGATGTCCAGACAGAAGAAGTTAGACAAGATGGATGTGATAGAACTTGCGAGAGAACGTCCGAAGCCGGAATTTTACTTCAAGGAAGCGAGAACACCGGGCAAGATGTTATTTGAGACTGAGGATCTGGTGATCGGATATGACAAACAGGTGCCACTTTCTAAACCAATCAACCTCCGGATGGAGCGTGGAGAAAAGATCGCGATCGTTGGTACAAATGGTATAGGAAAGAGTACGCTGCTTAAGAGTCTGCTTGGAATCATCAAGCCGATATCCGGTACGGTGCATCTGGGTGATTATCTGTATAAAGGCTATTTTGAACAGGAAATGGCCGGAACAGAGAATACCTGTCTGGAAGAAATCTGGCAGGAATTTCCGGGATTTTCACAGTATGAGGTGCGGTCGGCACTTGCCAAATGCGGATTGACAACCAAGCACATCGAGAGCAAGGTTAAGGTATTAAGCGGTGGCGAGCAGGCAAAGGTACGCCTGTGTAAGCTGATCAATCAGGAAACGAATCTGTTGATCCTTGACGAGCCGACAAACCATCTGGATGTGGATGCAAAGGATGAATTGAAGCGGGCATTGAAAGACTATCACGGTTCGGTTCTGTTAGTCTGCCATGAGCCGGAGTTCTATTCGGATATTGTGACAAAGGTGTGGAATCTGGAAGAATACAGTGTGCTGACACTGTAATAAAGAAAAGTATTGCAGGCAGTTTTTATGTAGAAAATATAAGGCTGTCTGTAATTGATAGCACATATAGTTTAGTATGAGAAATGAAGTTATAAATATGAGGTGAAGACTGTCTATAATTGGATGGGAATATAGACGGCTATGAATATGCTGACAGAGATAATACTGAATGACAAAGGAACAAATGAAAACATTCGGGTACAGGTTATAAGATCCGGGAGAAAAAGTCTCGGCCTGGAGGTGCGACCAGATGGAACGGTACTTGCAAGGATTCCGGATCGATTATCAGACCGGGAATTAAAAGCATTTATAGAGAAGCAGCAGGAATGGATCTTGAAGAAGGTGGCTCAGGTAAAAAAGCGTGCGGATGCACGCACGAAAATTCAGGTTCCATCTGTGGATGCGTTATCAGATGCAGAGATTCAGAAGATCAAAGACAAGATTGCAGACCGGGTAAAGTACTATTGTGCGGTTATGCAGGTGACAGTTGGGCGCATCACGATCCGCAACCAGAAGACCAGATGGGGAAGCTGCAGCAGTGCCGGGAATGTGAATTTTAATTATCAATTATATTATCTGCCGGATGAATTGCTTGATTATGTGGTAGTGCATGAGCTGGCACACAGACGGCATATGAATCATTCCAAAGAATTCTGGTCAGAGGTAGCGCGGTATTGCCCGGACTATAGAGCGAGACGGAAGCAGTTAAAAGAATATCAACTGGCGAATTAAAACCTGAAATGTAAAGGAAGTTTAATATGGGATTATTTCGAAAAAAGAAAGAGCAGGCATCATATGATAGTCAGAAAAAACGACCGGTCATCAAATGCAGCATCTGCACCGGTGAACAGGTCGCTGGTTTTCAGGATATCCATAACGGGACATTTGAAGATGTCATGTTGATCCGTGGAAAAGAAGATCTGAAAGTCTTCCGGAAAAAATATGGAATCCCGCAGGATGCGGAGATTCCAAAGATATATTGATTTTCTTTCATATTTTCAATATGATCGCCGAGTGTAACCCGTCTTTGTTTATATCGATGTCTTTAATACCCATAATAGTACCTCCTGAAAAAATAGTTCCTATATTATCTATAATACAGAGTTCATAACAAATAGCAAAAAGGAGTTTAACAGTGACACAGGAAAATTTAGTAAGATTTGAGTTCCGAAATATTAAAAAGAATGAAGCAGAGCAAACAGCAGAGATCGAACGGATCTGTTTTCCTCCGAATGAGGCCTGTACTCCGGAGATGATGCATTTGCGTGTGGAGAAAGTGCCGGAAATGTTTCTGGTTGCGGTAGATAAAGCAACAGGTAAGATTGTCGGATTTATTAATGGTCTGTCTACAAATGAAACGGTTTTGCGTGATGAATTTTTTCAGAATGCAGATCTGTATGATTCTGCCGGAGAAAATGTAATGATCCTTGGTGTTGATGTTTTGCCGGAATATCGCAGGATTGGGCTGGCTTCCGAGATGATGGAATGTTATAAGAACAGGGAAAGACAGAATGGACGAAAGCGACTGATCCTTACCTGTCTGGAATCCAAGGTTGCCATGTACCGGAAGATGGGATACGAGGATAACGGCATGTCGGTTTCTTCGTGGGGCGGCGAACAGTGGCACGAGATGACGTGTAAACTGGGAAAGGGTATCCCGGAGGCAATTGCAAAGACAGCGTTGGAGCTTGGATAAGGAGAAAGAATATGCATACATTAGAAGCAGCCAGAAAATATGAAAAAGAATATGAAGTTGATGCTGATAAAAGACCGTTATTTCATGTGACGCCACCGATCGGCTGGATGAATGATCCCAATGGATTTTCCGTATATAAGGGACAAATCCATTTGTTTTATCAATATCATCCATATAGCAATGTATGGGGACCGATGCATTGGGGGCATCAGGTAAGTGAAGATATGATAAGTTGGAAGCAGTATCCGACGGCACTTGCACCGGATATGGAATATGATGAGGAAGGATGCTTTTCCGGTTCGGCAGTTATGACAAATCTTGGACATGTGTTGTTTTATACAGGAGTCAGTAAAGATAAGAATGGTGGCTGCAATCTTCAGAATCAGTGTATGGCAGTTGGAGATGGTGTAGGTTATAAGAAGCTGAAGAACAATCCTGTTCTCACAGGAGCAGTGGTGCCGGAGGGATTCAGCCATATTGATTTCAGAGATCCGAAGGTATGGGAAGAAGATGGTATTTACTATATGCTGACCTGCAGCCGGGATGCTCAGAATAAAGGAATGATCGCGTTATTTTCAAATTCTGAAATACATCAATATCTGGAAAAAACAGAGCTTACCGAACAGGAGACAGAAGCCTTTGAGAAAGCAGCAGGTTGTTGGAAATATGAAGGTGTATTTGCAGAGCACATGGAACGGTTAGGAAGCGTATGGGAATGTCCGGATTATTTCAGGTTGGACGGAAAAGATGTGCTGTTGTTTTCACCACCTGATGTACAGGCGCAGGGAAATGAACTGCATAATGGTAATAATGCAATCTATGTTGTTGGAACATATGATCATGCAAAAAAGCAGTTTCAAATGGGGCAGCCACATACACTTGATAAAGGTCTGGATTTTTATGCATCACAGACGACAGAACTTCCGGATGGAAGGAGAATCCTGATCGCATGGATGCAGTCATGGCATAATTCATTTATCCCGGATGGACAGGAGTGGCAGGGCATGATGACAATCCCAAGAGAATTATATCTGTCAGATGGCAGGATCATCCAGAAACCTGTGAAAGAACTGGAGCAATATCGGGTTCGGCCGGTTTCCTATTCGAATGAAAAGGTAGAAGGCGGGCAGAACTTTGATGGGATAAAGGGAAGAACGCTGGATATGACAGTAACAATAAAATCCGGTGAATTTCAGGAGTTTTATATTGATGTAGCAAAAGATGCAGAGCATTATACCAGAATTACATATAACAGAAGAAAACGGGAGATCGAAGTTGACCGGACATTTGCCGGAATGAACCGGGATGTAGTCTGCATCAGGCGGGCAGAGATAGAATCGGAAGCAGAACGGATAACATTACGGTTTATTCTTGACCGCAATTCGGTAGAACTGTTTGTGAATGACGGAGCGTTGTCAATGAGTACAACAATTTATACGCCGCAGACAGCAGATGGCATTTCGTTTTTCTGTGATGGAAATGCGATAATCGATATAGAAAAGTTCGATATTGAGATTCCGATGAACAGATAAATTCTGATACCGGTTATAGATATAGTAATCTGGTATACCGACAATGCAATGAATTTATTTGACGGATAAACCAGATGTAGTATAATAAACATGACCATTCGTTTAGAAATAAGTGCGGCATTTGCCGTATTACCCATGACTCTTTTTTCTATTGCGTAGGCAGAGCGGAGCTTTCAGGAGGTAGCGGATGGTCTTTTTATGTATATAGATCAGACAGGAGGAAGCACTACAATGAAGATGATATCGTGGAATGTGAACGGAATTCGCGCATGTGTTGGAAAGAATTTTATGGATTTCTTTAAAGAGGCAGATGCAGATATTTTTTGTATTCAGGAATCAAAAATGCAGGAAGGACAGCTTCAACTGGAGCTTCCGGGTTATTATCAATATTGGAATTATGCAGAGAAAAAGGGATATTCCGGAACTGCTATTTTCGCAAAGAAAGAGCCGTTGTCAGTGGCATATGGAATCGGTATAGAAGAACACGACCATGAGGGACGAGTCATCACACTCGAATATGATAATTTTTATATGGTCACTGTATATACGCCAAATTCACAGAATGAGCTTGCCAGACTGGACTATCGTATGAAGTGGGAGGATGATTTCAGAGAGTATCTGAAGCAGTTGGAACAGACAAAGCCGGTGGTAGTATGTGGGGATATGAATGTGGCACATACAGAGATCGATCTGAAAAATCCAAAGACCAATCGTAAGAACGCCGGATTTACAGATGAGGAAAGAGAAAAATTCAGTACCCTGCTTGACAGTGGATTTGTTGATACGTTTCGTTTTTTTAATCCGGACGCAGAAGGCATTTATTCCTGGTGGTCTTACCGTTTTAAGGCAAGAGAGAAGAATGCCGGATGGCGGATCGACTATTTTTTGACCTCAAAGGTTCTGGAATCCAGACTTGTGGATGCAAAGATCCATACAGAGGTGTTGGGTTCCGATCATTGTCCGGTAGAACTTGATATTGACCTGTAACGGTGCTATTTATAAGAATAAATGCATACTAACAGGCGAAAGCAAAGATTACAGCACTTGCGGGTGTAGAAGAATAGAAAAAATGATAAAAGGAGAAATTATATATGCCAGTTTTTGATTTCAGTGATAAACCGGTAAAGAATGAGGATACGGTTTGTACCTATACGGCATTTCAGTCAAATGCAAAGGAAAAGACACCGGAGGAGCCGATTCTGGTGTTAGATAACAGTGAGAGACAGTGGATCCATCATGCGCTGGGCGTTTTTACAAATCCGGCAAAGCGTACTGCTTTTGAATTCAAGGAAAATGGGGAGACATTTTCAGCAGATATTTTAAAGATTGATTCCAGATTTGTCAGTCTGATCAAATGGTTGGGAGAAAATCATATCAGTGTACGTCTGTCCGGTAAAAATCTGGAAGATGGATATGCAGTATACAGAATCCGTGAGACAGCATTTGGTGGCGGAACCAAGTTATCTGCGGCAGATGGATTTTTACAGTTTATGATCGAACGACTGCTTGCAAGTACAGCATCAGAGGAAGTCGAGGAGGATGACGATGCAGACGAGGAAGGCGACGATATGAAGCTGACCAGTCTTCAGAGCATTTCCGATTTTATGACATGTGCGGGCAGAACGATGCCGGATAATATCCGTCTCTGGGCAAGACGAAATCTTGCGGTTGCCAGATCCAACGAGGTGTCACCGGAGGAGCGCCGTCATGCACAGAGAGCACTCTCGATCATGATGAATATTCAGTGGAAGAGCAATTATTTTGAAGCAATCGATCCGGTTGAAGCAAGACGGATCCTGGATGAAGAATTATATGGAATGGAACGTGTAAAGCAGAGGATCATGGAGACGGTTATCCAGATCAACCGAACTCATACCCTTCCTGCTTATGGACTTTTGTTGGTCGGACCTGCCGGTACCGGAAAATCACAGATCGCGTATGCGGTTGCCCGAATTCTGAAATTGCCATGGACAACCCTTGATATGAGTTCGATCAATGATCCGGAGCAGCTTACAGGAAGTTCCAGAATCTATGCAAATGCAAAGCCGGGTATCATCATGGAAGCATTCTCGATCGCAGGAGAATCCAATCTGGTATTTATTATCAATGAGCTTGATAAGGCTGCATCAGGAAAGGGAAATGGAAATCCTGCGGATGTACTTCTGACTTTGCTTGATAACCTTGGATTTACAGATAACTATATGGAGTGTATGATCCCGACCGTTGGCGTATATCCGATCGCAACGGCAAATAATAAAGAAGATATCAGTGCGCCATTGATGTCACGTTTTGCGGTTATCGACATACCGGATTATACCTTTGAAGAAAAGAAGATCATTTTCAGTAAATTTGCATTGCCAAAGGTATTGAAGCGGATCGGTCTGAAAGAGAATGAATGTATCATCACAGAGGATGGTCTGGATGCGGTCATTGAAGAATTCAAGAATACCTCCGGTATCCGTGATCTGGAGCAGGCAGCCGAGCATCTGGCAGCAAATGCACTTTACCGGATCGAGGTAGATCATGTACCACAGGTGACATTTGATGCGGAAGGCGTAAGACATTTATTCCTGTAGGAATGTTACCGGACGGCTGTTTTTAGTTAAATGAAAATGGAGCATAAGTAGAAATGATAAAATTAGTTGCAAGTGACGTGGATGGAACTCTTGTTCCGGACGGAACATTTGAGATCAATCCTGAGATCTATGATGTGATAAAGAAACTGAAAGAAAAGGGTATTACCTTTGTGGCAGCAAGCGGCAGACAGTATGCGAGCCTTAAGAAGTTATTTGCGCCGGTTGCAGACCGGATATTGTATATCCCGGATAATGGCGGATTTGTCAGAGGAGGTAAGGGCGAAACATGGCTCAAACGTCCGATGGAGAAAGACCTGATCCGTGCGATCGTGAAGGATGCAGAGAAGCTGCCGGATGTAGAGCTGATGCTCTGTGGAAGGGATTATGCCTATGTTGGAAGCGAGGATGGACGACTGTATAACTGGATGCGGGAAGCATACCGCTATGAGATCAAGGCAGTGCCGGATCTTACCGATATTGATGATGATATCGTGAAGATCTCGATATTTCACCCGGAGGATGCAGAGCGGATCGTAAAAGACTGGTTTTATGACAAATGGAAGGATACCATTCTGCTGGCACCTGCCGGAGTTTACTGGGTAGACTGTTCGGAACCATCGATCAACAAGGGAAGTGCATTACAGTTTCTGCTTGATAAATATGAGATCAAACCGGATGAAGTTATGGTATTTGGTGATAATATCAATGACCTTGGTATGCTTGCCTGTGCAAAGGAAAGCTATGCGATCGGAAGTGCCAGAGATGAGGTAAAGCAGGCAGCAGCCCATGTAGCAGATACGATGCATAATCAGGGTGTGATCAAGGTGTTAAAGGAGCAGTTGTTAAAATAAACTCAGACAGTAGTTGTGATTGAAAAAGGAGTGAAGCCTGATGGCATGTACAACGATATTAGTTGGAAAGAAGGCATCCTATGATGGATCAACGATCATTGCCAGAAACGATGATTCAGGATCCGGTCATTATATGCCGAAGAAATTTGTAGTCGTAGAACCGGAAGAACAGCCGAAGATCTACCGTTCGGTTCTGGCGCATCTGGAAATTCCGCTTCCGGAAGAAGCGATGCGCTATACCTCGATGCCAAATGCAGTCGATGGTGAGGGCATCTGGGCGGCAAGCGGTGTAAATGCAGCCCATGTTGCAATGACAGCGACCGAAACCATTACATCGAATCCGAGAGTGCTCGGTGCAGATCCTCTGGTCGAGTATCAGCCGGCAGAGAACGGAAACGAAGAAATACCGGGCGGAATCGGAGAAGAAGATATTGTCTGTCTGGTACTCCCATATATAAGAAGTGCGAGAGCAGGTGTAGAACGTCTTGGAAATCTGCTTGAAACGTACGGAACCTACGAGATGAATGGAATCGCATTCCAGGATCAGGATGAGATCTGGTGGATGGAGACGATCGGAGGACATCACTGGATCGCGAAGAAAGTGCCGGATGATGTCTATGTTGTGATGCCGAATCAGTTCGGCACGGATGTATTTGATATGAAGGATGCATTAACGGATCAGAACGCACATATGTGCTCAAAGGATCTGGCGGAATTTATCGCGAAGAATCATCTGGATCTGACTATTAGAAGAAGCGCAGAACGTAAGGCCGAAGATGCGGATCTGCCATTTGGCAGATTCATTAATCCAAGAGAGATATTTGGCAGCCATGATGATTCGGATCATGTCTACAATACGCCAAGAGCATGGTTTATGGAGCGGTACCTGAATCCGAAGACCTACCGCTGGGATGGTGAAAATGCAGATTACACACCGGTATCGGACGACATTCCGTGGAGTCTGATTCCGGAGAATAAGGTGACGATGGAGGATGTCAAATATGTGTTGTCCTCGCATTATCAGGGAACACCATATGACCCATATCTTCCATATGGAGATAAGAAGATGGCAGGTGCATATCGTTCCATCGGCGTTAATCGGACTGATTTCATGTCTGCGATCCAGATGCGACCATATGGAGCAGAGGACAGCCGTGTGATCGAGTGGGTGGCATTTGCCTCAAATGCATTTAATGTCATGGTGCCATTTTATGCAAATGTGGACACAACACCGGAATATCTGGCGAACACGACCGCTGATGTATCTACCGATAATTTCTACTGGAGCAGCCGGATGATCGCAGCGATGGCAGATGCATCTTACAGCAAGTCGCTGTTTCATATCGAACGGTATCAGGAAACCATGCTTGCGAAAGGGCATGAGGTGATCAACCGATACGATGAGCAGATAGAAAAAGAACCGGATGCCGGTAAACGAAGTGTGCTTCGGGAGCAGGCCAATCAGGAAATGGCAGATATTCTTCGGAAAGAGACCGGTAATACGCTTTCCAAAGTCTTATATGAACTGAGTAATCAGATGAAGAATTCTTATGCGAGATCGGATGCTTAAGACATCGGCATAGAGAAGCAAGAAATACAGGAGAAAAAGTAGAAAATATGAAACGAGAATCATTTAAATCCCGTTTAGGCTTTTTATTAGTAAGTGCGGGATGTGCAATCGGAATTGGAAATGTATGGAGATTCCCATATGTAGTAGGAGAAAATGGCGGTGGTATCTTTGTACTGTTCTATCTGCTGTTCCTTGTGGCAATGGGACTTCCGGTTCTGACCATGGAGCTTGCAGTCGGACGAGGAAGCAGGAAGAGTGCAGTTCTTGCATATAAGGAGCTTGAGAAACCAAAGAGCAAATGGCATATCCATGGCTGGTTTGCCATCCTTGGATGTTATGTGCTGATGATGTACTATACAACCGTATCCGGCTGGATGGTATCGTATTTTTATAAATTCGTAACAGGCGAATTCAAGGCAGGTATGGATGTGGATGCGACCGGATCTGTATTCTCTGATCTGCTTGCTGATCCAAAGCAGATGGGCTTCTGGATGATCTTGACGGTTATTGTCGGATTTATCGTGTGCAGCCGTGGGCTTCAGAATGGTCTGGAAAGAATCAGTAAGATCATGATGACAGCATTGTTGGTGCTGATCGTGGTACTGGCAGTTCACAGTATTACTTTATCAGGAGCCGGTGAAGGTTTACGGTTCTACCTGATCCCAAATCTGTCAACGGTTGAGAAAGTCGGGATAGGAAATGTAATATCGGCGGCTATGAATCAGGCATTCTTCACTCTGAGTCTTGGTGTAGCTGCGATGGAGATCTTCGGAAGTTATATGAGCAAGAATCATGCACTGGCAGGCGAGGGCGTGCGGATTTGTGCCCTGGACACATTTGTTGCTGTTATGTCAGGACTGATCATTTTTCCGGCATGTTTCAGTTATGGCGTAGAGGTTACTTCAGGACCAAAGCTGATATTTGTAACGCTGCCGAATGTATTTGTAAATATGGCAGGCGGAAGGATCTGGGGTTCTCTGTTCTTTCTGTTTATGACATTTGCAAGTTTTTCGACTGTAATTGCGGTATTTGAAAATATTATGTCTTTTGCAATGGATATGTTCGGATGGAGCAGGAATAAAACAGCCATCATCAATTGCATTATTATTCTGATCGCAAGTCTTCCTTGTGTTCTGGGATACAACGTGTGGAGTGATCTGCACCTGATCGGTGGCAGAGATGTATTAGACAGTGAGGACTTCCTGGTAAGTAATCTTCTGCTCCCACTCGGTTCGCTGATCTATCTGTTGTTCTGTGTTACGAATTGGGGCTGGGGCTTTGATAATTATATCGAGGAAGTAAATACCGGTTCCGGACTCAAGGTGTCCAGAAAACTCAAACCATACTTTCAGTTTGTGCTTCCGGTACTGATTCTGATCATTTTGATCCAGGGGTTGATGTAAGACAGATCATTCGGGTGCAAAGGTTAGAAGTGGAACAGGCAGAGAACAAAGAACAAGATGGAAGAAGATCCGATACCAATGGATGTTCAGAGATAATTTATAGAAGGATTCCGTGAGTATAGAAAAACGGATCAGGAGAGCAGATATGAGTGAGGAAAAAAACAGTATTCCGGTAGATGAAGGTTTACAGGGAAATGAGACAATCGAAGAAGCAATCCTTGTTTTACAGCAGGAACCGACAGAAGAAATGCTTGCACATACACTTACAGTGATAAGACGACGTGCGAGAGCAAATGGACAGTTCATTGTTGCTGTTATACCACCGGCGGGTGCGGAGAGCAGTTTGCAGATCCAGGCGATCCAGACCGAGGATGAGCGGTACTGGTGGATGGCATTTACCGGCTTTGATGAGGAGATAAAGGGCGGTGAAACCGTAATGTCGACCTTTATGGCAGATATCAGCCATCTCTTTGAGGCAGCTTTAATGACGGACGATATAGAGGGCATTATTCTGAATCCCTGGAACCGTGCATTAATGTTGGATAAGAGCCTGCTTCAGCTGATTCTTGCAGGAAAGTAGCTCAACATTAGAAAAATGCCATTTTTTATATAAAAAGTTTAGAAAATTTAATTTTTCACAAAAACAGTTGTTTAAATTTCACAAAAATATAATGAGAAATGAAAAGAATTGTGATATAATCAGAAAGTAGTGTAGTAGTACACTACTTTTTGTTTTTTATAGGCAAGAGCCGTTTACGGCTCCTTAGTCGTACCAATAAGATAGAGTAATAGGAGGATGGAAAGATGGCAAGATTTACGTTACCTAGAGATATTTATCATGGAAAGGATGCATTAGATGCATTAAAAACTTTTAAAGGAAAAAGGGCGATGATCTGTGTTGGCGGTGGCTCTATGAAACGCTTTGGATTTCTGGATAAAGTAGAAAAGAATCTGAAAGAGGCAGGAATGGAAGTTCAGTTATTTGAAGGCATTGAACCGGATCCGTCTGTTGAAACAGTTATGAAGGGTGCTGCTGCCATGCTGGAGTTTGAACCGGACTGGATCGTAGCAATCGGCGGAGGTTCTCCGATTGATGCGGCAAAGGCAATGTGGATCAAATATGAATATCCGGACATTACATTTGAAGATATGTGTAAGGTATTTGGTATTCCTTCCCTTCGTAAAAAAGCTCATTTCTGTGCAATTTCATCTACTTCAGGAACTGCAACTGAAGTAACGGCCTTTTCAATTATCACGGATTATCAGAAGGGTATCAAATACCCGATCGCTGATTTTGAGATCACACCGGATGTAGCGATCGTTGATCCTGAGTTGGCAGAGACAATGCCACAGAAGTTAGTTGCTCATACCGGTATGGATGCAATGACACATGCGATCGAGGCATATGTATCAACCGCAAACTGTGATTTTACAGATCCGTTGGCATTACATGCTATTAAGATGATCCAGAATGATCTGGTTGGTTCTTATAACGGAGATATGGAAAAACGTGATGCAATGCACAACGCTCAGTGCCTTGCAGGTATGGCATTCTCAAATGCACTTCTGGGTATTGTTCATTCTATGGCACATAAAACAGGTGCAGCATTTGCGGATTATGGTGCACACATCATTCACGGTGCGGCAAATGCAATGTATCTGCCGAAGGTCATCGCATTTAACGCAAAGGATGAAACTGCAAAAGAGAGATATGGAGTGATCGCAGACTTTATGGGACTTGGCGGTGATACATTAGATGAGAAGGTAACACTTCTGATCAACTATCTGCGTAAGATGAACGATGATCTAAATATCCCACACTGTATCAAACATTATGGTGCTGACAGTTATCCGGTAGAGCAGGGCTTTGTACCTGAGAATGTATTCTTAGAGCGGTTGCCGGAGATCGCAGCAAATGCAATATTGGATGCATGTACAGGATCGAATCCTAGACAGCCGAGTCAGGAAGAGATGGAGAAACTCTTAAAGTGCTGTTATTATGACTCAGAAGTTGATTTCTAAAAGTTATTGATTTATAAGAGGTACAATACTGATATAAAATAAGAAACCAGGGTATTTTTGGAACAAATTCCGAAAATACCCTTTTAAAATGTCAGGTAAAACTTGATTTCTTAGGGATAGCACTTTATACTGGAAAAGTAGTGTGCCTTTATGGAAACGGATGTAGCAGAATGCTTATCATAGGGCATAAAAACAAAAGAAAATTTTGGAGGAGAGAAATTGAAGATCAAAAGAAAACAGATTGCGATGCTTATATTCATTGCGATCATAATCGTACTCATGGTGGTAACCGGTAAAACACCGGGGGAGATCGCAGATCCGGAGAATTATCAATGTAAGACATATGCAACGATATTATCTCTGCTTCCACCGGTTATTGCGATCGGTCTGGCACTGATCACAAAGGAGGTTTATACCTCATTGCTTGCAGGTATTATCACAGGTGGATTATTATATTCAAATTTCAATCTGGAGTTAGGTATCAATACCATGCTGTTTAATGAAAACGGCGGTATGATCGCGAAGCTTTCAGATTCAGGAAATACGGGTATTCTGGTATTCCTTGTTATGCTTGGTATTCTGGTATCCCTGTTAAATAAAGCAGGAGGCTCTGCGGCATTTGGAAAATGGGCATCAAAACACATTAAGACAAGGATTGGTGCACAATTATCCGTTATGGTTCTTGGAATCCTGATCTTTGTAGACGATTATTTTAATTGTCTGACTGTAGGAAGTGTCCTTCGTCCCGTAACAGATCGTCATAAAGTATCAAGAGCCAAATTATCTTATATTATTGATGCTACAGCAGCACCGGTGTGTATCATAGCACCGATCAGTTCATGGGCTGCAGCTGTTACATCATCCGTACCGGAAGATGCTGGAATTAACGGATTTGCAGTATTTATCCAGACAATTCCATATAATCTGTATGCGCTTCTTACGTTAGTCATGGTACTTGGAGTAACCATTCTTCGTGTTGATTTCGGTCCGATGAAGAGACATGAAATGAATGCGATCGCAGGGGATCTGTTCACAACTCCGGGAAGACCATATGAAGATAATGAAGAAGAAATTTTAAAAGAAAATGCACATGTGCTGGATCTGATTCTGCCGGTTGTTGTGCTGATCATAAGCTGTATCATTGCAATGGTATATACAGGTGGTTTCTTCAGCGGAACATCATTTGTAGATGCATTCGCAAATTCATCCGCATCGGTTGGCCTGGTGCTTGGTGGTGCTGTTACACTGGTATTTACGTTTATTTATTTCATGCTGCGTGATACCTTATCCTTCCGGGAATTTACGGAATGTATACCGGAAGGTTTCAAATCAATGATCGCACCGATCCTGATCCTTACAATGGCGTGGACACTTTCCGGTATGACGAATCTCCTTGGCGCAAAGGTATATGTAGCTGATCTGGTATCCAGTTCTGCCGGTTCCATGCAGGGCTTCCTGCCGATGATCATATTCATTGTTGCAGCCTTACTTGCATTTGCCACCGGAACGTCATGGGGAACCTTCAGTATTCTGATCCCGATCGTGATCGGCGTATTCCCATCCGGACAGATGATGGTAATCTCTATCGCATCCTGTCTTGCAGGTGCGGTATGTGGTGACCACTGCTCCCCAATCTCAGATACAACGATCATGGCATCTGCCGGAGGACATTGTGAGCATGTAAACCATGTATCTACACAGCTTCCATATGCAATTGTTGTAGCTGCAGTATGTATGGTTGGATATCTGCTGATCGGAATTCTTCAGGCTGCGAAGCTTGCCGCACTTTCATGGCTTGCGCTTCCGGTTTGTATCGTGCTGTTATTTGTAGTTCTAATGCTTATTCGTGCAAAAACCGGACGTGAAGAGGTTTAGGTTTCGAATATTTTCACCGAAACGTATGGACATATTTAAGAGCGTACGACCTGAATTCGAAAAACTTGCCAGATTATAGTAAAGGAAATTAGTAGTAAAATATGTTAGAAACAATTGAATCAATCAACAACGTAGTCAATAACTTTATATGGGGTGTCCCTGCCATGATCTGTATTATTGGTGTCGGTCTGGTGTTAAGCTTCCGAACCCGGTTTCTGCAGATCAGGAAATTCCCATATGCGATGAAAGTTACGATCGGGCGAATGTTTCGAAAGAAACAGGCTGCCGATGGAGCCATGACACCGTTTCAGGCGGTGTGTACCGCGCTTGCGGCTACGGTCGGTACAGGAAATATAGCAGGTGTTGCAGGAGCGATCGCTATCGGTGGACCGGGCGCCGTCTTCTGGATGTGGATATCCGCACTTCTTGGTATGTGTACAAAGTTTTCAGAAGTAACACTCGCCGTTCATTTCCGGGAGAAGAATGATAAGGGCGAATTTGTCGGCGGACCGATGTATTACATCAAGAATGGTCTGAAGAAGCACTGGCACTGGCTTGCATATTTGTTTGCAGCATTTGGTGTGATCACAGTATTCGGTACAGGAAATGCCACACAGGTAAACACGATCACGACAGCGATCGATTCTGCATTATTTAATTATGGAATTATTTCAAAGGATTCCGCGTCAACCATAAATCTGGTCATCGGTATTGTGCTCGCAGTCCTGCTTGCATTGATCCTGCTTGGCGGGATTAAGAGAATCGGACAGGTAACAGAGAAGCTGGTACCATTTATGGCGCTGTTCTATGTGGTGCTTGCGCTTGGAGTCGTAATTTTAAATATCAATCATGTGCCGGCAGTATTTAAAGAGATTGTGGAAGGCGCATTTTCACCGGCGTCAGTAACCGGTGGTGTTGTTGGAAGCTTTTTCATGAGCATGAAGAAGGGTGTATCAAGAGGTATCTTTTCAAATGAGGCCGGGCTTGGTACAGGTTCAATCGCACATGCATGTGCAGATACAAGAAAGCCGGTAAAACAGGGATTCTTTGGAATCTTTGAAGTATTCGTAGATACTATAGTTATCTGTACCCTGACTGCATTGGTTATACTTTGCAGCGAAGTGCCGATCACATATGGACAGGCAGCGGGCGCTGAGCTTACGATCAGTGGGTTTACTGCTACATATGGCAACTGGGTATCACTTTTTACAGCTGTGGCGATGTGCTGTTTCGCATTTTCAACTATTATTGGTTGGGGATTATATGGTGCGAGGTGTATCGAGTTCCTGTTCGGAACAAAGGTAAATAAGCCGTTTATGTTTGTTTATTCACTGGTTGCTATCGTTGGTGCAACCTTAGATCTTGGATTGCTCTGGAGTATTGCAGAGACCTTCAATGGTCTGATGGCGATACCAAACCTGATCGCAGTATTCTTGCTTTCCGGTGTAGTTGTGAAGCTTGTCAGGGAGCATTTTGATCCGGAAGCAAGGGAAGAAGCATAATAAAAATAACAGATAAATAAAAATAATAGATAAACAAAAAACATCTAATCGGATAACAGATATGAATATGTCGTTAACCGATCGGATGTTTTTTTGCTTTATGGAAAGTCTTATTGTATAAAGCAAGGAACTTCAGATTAAAATTTCGTCAAATCAAAATTTTTTCAAAAAATATAAATTTGTGTCAACTTTTTCTCATCCTTAAACATCTAAATAATAGAAAACAAAGTAAGAAATACTTTTGAGATAGATAAGGAGGAACGGATAATGCGTCAGAATAGGAATAGAGTCAGATTACAAAAAAGAAGAAAGATGTTCTTAATGCAGCAAAAGAGAAAGAGAAGGAGAAGAAGACAGCAGATATTTATGCGTGGAACGGCAGCAGCAATGCTTCTGTTTGCGTTCTGCATCAGTATTCGGTTCATACATATGGCGAAAGACAGACCGATTGTAGAAGGATCAACGCAGGAGCCTGTGACAACAGAGGTAAGTACGACAGAGACAAGTACGACAGAGAGTTCCGGATCCGGTAATGTGAAAGAGACATTGCTGACAGGCCGGGGCGATGATACTACAACAGAATCAGTAAAAAACATGGATTTAAAGAGCAATGACAAATCAAATGAATTTTCGGATGCGGTATTTGTCGGAGATTCCAGAACGGAAGGCTTCGTGTTACAAACCGGTATACAGACAACCGCATATGTACACAAGGGATTAACTGTTGCAAGCGCATATACCGCAAAAGTAATCCATCAGGACGATGAAGACCGGTCAGTGATGGAGGCACTTGCCAGAACAAGATATAATCGTGTATATTTAATGTTTGGAATCAATGAGACAGGCTGGATCAGTAATGATATATTTATCTCAGATTACAAGCAGATCATTGATGATATTAAGGCACAAAATCCATCTGCAAAGATATTTATTCAGTCGGTACTTCCGGTAAGTAAAGCGGTATCGGATTCCGGCGGATATGTCAGAAATGATAAGATCGCGGAATATAATAAACGATTAGAGCAGCTTGCAGCGGATGAAGGTGCTACATTTGTGAATGTGCAGGAAGCGGTATCAACAGATGGAGTTCTGCCGGATGATGCGGCCACAGATGGAATTCATCTGAATAAGAAATATTGTGAAAAATGGCTCACATATCTGGAGGAACATACACTGGATAAATAAAAATATTAACAGAGGGAACAGAACGTGAATGAGCGTAGTATTTTAAGAAAAACGAAATATCAGAATGAACGTGCCGGTTATAAAAAGCAGGAATCACAAGATACGGGAATCCGGTCAACTATAGTGATACGATTTATTGAGGATAATCAGGAGAAGTTTTATCGGATGGCATTTGGCTATATGAAGAATGAACAGGATGCTTTAGATGCGGTTCATGATGCGGTCGTTAAGATACTGCAGAACCGGAGCCAGGTAAAAAGTCCGGAATACTTTGAAACATGGGCGTATCGTATACTGATCAATGAATGTCTGATGGCTTTGCGAAGGCAAAAAAAGGTTGTCTATCTGCAGGAGGATGATTCACTTGAAGACAGTACAGACAGGACGGGAAAGCAGGAGGAATATGTCGATCTGTATCATTCTATGGATCGGCTTCCGGCAAAATTGAAAACAGTCGTTCTTTTGCGTTTTTTTGAAGATATGCAATTTGACAAGATCGCAGAGGTTACAGGAGATAATATCAACACAGTAAAATCAAGGTTGTATAAGGCTTTGAAACTCTTAAAGCTGGATTTGGAGGTTTATGATGAAGTTTAATAAAGAGGAATATGAAAATATAAAAATCCCGGAACAATTGAATTCCATAGTTCAGGATGCGATAGAAGAAGGGCTGACGACAGAGAGCACAGGGATGTCGGATCAGAAGCCTGTTAATATATATACGAGACGGAAGAAACATATACTGCGTTATGCAGGAGAGGCCGTAGCTGCAATGTTTTTGATATTTGTGGTTCTGCTGAATGTATCTCCGACGTTTGCAAAGGCAGCAGCAGATACGCCGTTTATCGGTCCTGTGTGTCAGGTATTTACCTTCCGGGAATATGAATATGCGGATGAAGCCAAATATGTAAATGTGAAAGTTCCGCAGTTGAATAATACCGGAAATTCCGAACTGGAAAAGCGTGTGAATCGTGAGATAGCAAAGATGATCAACCAGGAAGTGGAAGCAAGTAAGAAGCGTGCGGAAGAAGAGTATAACGCTTATATATTAACCGGGGGAGATCCGAAGAACTTTATCCCATATGATATCGTTATTGACTATGAGGTCAAATGTCTGGATGAACATTATGTATCTTTTGTGATCAGTGAAAATGAGACCCGGGCAACCGGTTATTACCAGATGTTCTATTATAACATTGATCTGGATACAGGAAAGGATATTACATTAAAAGAATGGTTTGGCAGCAATTATAAGAAGATCATAGCCGATGAGGTTCAGAAGCAGATCAATACCTGGGACGACGAAAAGAAATTCTATCTCTGGGAAGATTTAGATCTGGAAGATTTGATCAATGAAGATACACAGTTTTATATCAATGACAAGGATCAGGTTGTGGTATTTTTTAATAAATATGAGCTGGGTGCAGGAGCAATGGGAACGCCGGAATTTATAATTGATGTATCAAAATAATATAAAATAAAAAGCTGTAAAGGAAGTGTGAAATCTTTATAAAAGAGATTGACATTTCCTTTTTTTCTGGCTATATTGTTCTAAAAGAAACTTAGCACTCTTGCATAACGAGTGCTAATAGCTTTTCCTGCATAAGCAATACCAAAAGCTGTGTCAACACAGGTCAGCGGCAATTGCTGCGATAATTTGCGAAACTTGGAAATAATACAGGAAAAGGCAGTACATATATGTAGAAATTACAGGTACCTGCCGGAAAGAGAGGAGACATATGAAAGAAGTAAAATCACCCAAGAAGCCGTTGATCTTCTATTATGGGATCGTGCTGGTCGTTCTTCTGGTTTTTAATATGTTTATTTATCCGCTTCTGATGAAGATACAGGTCAAGGAAGTAGATTACGGAACATTTATGAAGATGATCAATGAGAAAAATATTGGTGAAGTAGAGGTGGATGATTCTGAGATCATCTTCACAGACAAGGATAAGAACACATACTATAAGACCGGAGCTATGGATGATCCGGGACTGACGGAACGGTTATACGATGCCGGAGCGGTATTTTCAAAGAATGTCGATGAGACGGTATCACCGGTCTGGCATTTCCTGTTGACATTCCTTCTTCCGATCATTATATTCATCGGACTGGGTCAGTATTTCAGTAAGAAGCTGATCGAACAGGCGGGCGGTAAGAATGCGATGTCCTTTGGAATGGGCAAGAGCAATGCCAAGGTATATGTGCAGTCAACAAACGGTATCCGTTTCTCGGATGTCGCAGGAGAGGATGAAGCAAAAGAAAATCTGGCAGAAATCGTTGATTATTTGCACAACCCTGCGAAATATACGGATGTCGGTGCTTTGATGCCAAAAGGTGTCCTGTTAGTAGGTCCTCCGGGAACCGGTAAAACAATGCTTGCAAAAGCAGTTGCGGGAGAGTCCAATGTACCGTTCTTCTCGATGTCCGGTTCGGAATTCGTAGAAATGTTTGTAGGTATGGGTGCCTCCAAGGTCAGAGATCTGTTCAAGCAGGCAAAGGAAAAAGCACCATGTATCGTATTTATCGATGAGATTGATGCGATCGGTAAGAAGCGTGACGGACAGATTGGAGGAAATGATGAAAGAGAACAGACCTTGAACCAGCTCCTGACTGAGATGGATGGTTTTGAAGGAAACAACGGCGTTATCATCCTGGCGGCAACAAACCGACCGGAATCGCTTGATCCTGCACTTACCCGTCCGGGTCGATTCGACCGTAGAGTTCCGGTTGAACTTCCGGATCTGAAAGGAAGGGAAGCAATCCTTCAGGTACATGCCAGAAAGATTAAGGTTTCGGATGATGTGGATTTCCATACGATTGCAAGAATGGCAGCAGGAGCTTCCGGTGCAGAGCTGGCAAATATCGTAAATGAAGCAGCTCTTCGGACAGTACGGGCAGGCAGAACGATCGTTACAGAAGCAGATCTTGAAGAAAGCGTAGAAGTAGTTATCGCAGGATATCAGAAGAAGAATGCTGTTTTATCAGATAAAGAAAAGCATGTGGTTGCCTATCATGAGATCGGCCATGCGCTCGTAGCGGCCATGCAGTCGCACTCGGCACCGGTACAGAAGATCACGATCATTCCGAGAACCTCAGGTGCGCTCGGCTACACCATGCAGGTGGAACAGGGAGACAAATATCTGCTGACAAAAGAAGAACTGGAAAATAAGATTGCAACCTTTACCGGTGGACGTGCAGCAGAGGAAGTGATATTCGGTGAGGTTACGACCGGAGCATCGAATGATATCGAGCAGGCAACGAAGATCGCACGGGCGATGATCACCCAGTATGGCATGAATAATGACTTTGATATGGTTGCGATGGAGACGAGAAATAATCAGTATCTTGGTGGGGATACATCCCTTACCTGTTCACCGGAAACCCAGCGGGAGATTGACCGCAAGGTTGTAGAACTGGTGAAGGTTCAGCATGAAAAAGCGCGTAAGATTTTAGAGGAGAACCGGGAAAAGCTGGATGAACTGGCAGCCTTTTTATATGAGAAAGAGACGATTACAGGAGACGAATTTATGAGCATTTTACAGGATAAGAGGTGAGAATTATGAGGAAACGAACAGAATTTGGCTGGATGGAGCTGATACTGGGAATCATACTCACTATACTTGGTATCTTTACGATGATCCGTCCTGAAAGTATGTTGAACAGTATTGTCATCTGTTACGGAATCGTGGCAGCAGTCAGCGGTATAGCAGATATTATATTCTATGTAAAGATGGAGCGGCATATGGGAGTTGTACCGACAGTATCCCTGACCTCTGGCATCTTAAGTACCCTGCTTGGTATGATGCTGATCCTCTGTCCGGGAGCCACACAACGGTTAGTAATCTGGCTCTTTGCACTCTGGATCATTATGCACAGTATATCCAGACTGTCCCATATCAGCACAGTACGGTATTTTGCAGGTAACAGCTTCGGACTTGTATCCCTGTTGTTGAATATCATCGGTATCGTGATCGGAGTTATGCTTCTGATAGAACCGATTATGGCAGTTGTCGCATTCGGTTATCTGATCGGACTGTATCTGATCGTGCTTGGAATTGATAGTATTGCATCAGCACTCAGCAAAATGGGATCAGACTGGTAGGCGTGAATAATTCGAATCATAAAAAATACATTTCCAGTAGAATCTCGTCGAGAAATGATGTATGATTGTACTAATTGTTTGTTAAGGACGAAAGCAATCTCAAGGAGGAACTACAGTTGAATTTCTTAGAAGAAAGAATTGTAAAAGACGGAATTGTAAAAGAAGGAAATGTATTAAAGGTTGACAGCTTTTTGAATCACCAGATGGACATCCGGTTATTTGACCAGATCGGTGAAGAATTTAAGAAGCGTTTTGAAGGAACGCCGATCAATAAGATCCTCACGATCGAGGCATCCGGAATCGGGATCGCATGTGTGGCAGCGCGACAGTTTGATGTGCCTGTTATCTTTGCGAAGAAATCAAAAAGCATCAATATAGAAGGCGAAGTGTATGTGGCAGAGGTAGAATCCTTTACCCACAAATGTAAGAATCAGGTTATCGTGTCAAAGAAGTTCTTGAATCCGGACGACAATGTTCTGATCATTGATGACTTCCTTGCAAATGGCTGTGCCCTTCAGGGACTGATCTCTATCGTGACATCAGCCGGTGCAAATGTTGCGGGAATCGGTATCGTAATCGAAAAAGGCTTCCAGACCGGCGGACAGATCATCCGGAATCTGGGATATCATCTGGAATCCCTTGCAATTGTAGACGAGATGGATGCAGCGACAGGAAATATCATTTTCCGGGAGCAGTAGGAAGCAATGACAAAGGTTGTAAATCGTTTCACGATCGTAGCCTTGTCCCAGAGGAGTAATTAAAGGAGTTTTTTATGGCAGAACAGAATGAGAAAGATTCTGTGCAGACAACCTCCGGCAGTGGAGAGCACAGAGAGAAAGATTTATCCATTATGGATTACAGTAAGACCTATGGAGGAATCTCCAAACGGTTTTCAAATGTAGCAAATGAGAAGATGGAGACACCGAAACCTGTCGCGATCGGAAGAGTTCTGATCGGACTTATGGCGGTGCTTCTGATATGGGCAAACTTCCAGCCGTTCGTTCAGGCGACTGTGGATGGAACAACAGAATCCGTCAATTTCCTGAGTGGAGACGGAATCCTTGTTATATTTTTTGCATTGATCACAAGTATTATAATGGTATTTAAAAATGCAAGAAAATGGACGTTACTTACAGCGATCCTGACTCTGGCTGTGATCATGATCGATCTGGTCAATACAATGGTTCAGATTAAGAATAATACCAATGGCGATATAGTCTATAGCCTTGGCTATGGAACCATCTTCCTGCTGATCGGTGCGATCGTTATGGTAGTCGGCGCAGCAATGATTCTGGTGACAGACTTGAAGAATAAGAAGAAATAATTAAAAGTGTAAAATAAAAGAATAGCAGTATCATTATGTGGCAAGGAGATGCCTTGTGAAATAATGATACTGCTATTTTTTTATCCAATGGCTTTTCAGCTTTAAAATTAACAGCCTAAACCAAGGTACTTACAGATCATATTCCAAAGATCTGAACAGTTACAATTCATACACATAATAAAATCCTCCTGTTGTAATTTATAAATGTATCGATCGAGTACAATGAAATTGTAACAATTCTGTAACATTTTCACAATATGAAACAATTACCAGTTTGATTTTTAAATGTGGAAATATCTATATAGTTTATTACAAAGACAGAAAAAGGCTTCCTGTTAATATTGCAGATATATCAAACCTGTTTGCAAAGTATTGTTTTTGAGCAAAATGGACGAGAGTATTATTATTGTGAAGCAAGCCTGCCTGAGCGTTGGTACTTAGGCTGCGTATTTTGCAGCCTTATGTACCATTACGTCGAAGGTCGAGCGGAAGCGTCTTGCGGAATAATAGATGATACTCTTGTTCATTTTGATATAAATATTTGAGTGAACAGGTTTGATTTAGCTACATGGATCCTTTCAGGAAGCCTTTTTCGTATGTAAAAAACAAAAATTTCCACTTGAAAAATCGAACGTAAGTTCTTATAATAAACATATGTTCGAAATACAAGCAAATAAAACTATACAGGAAAAATTACATATACTGGCGGATGCGGCGAAGTATGATGTGGCATGTACATCTAGCGGTGTGGATCGAAAAGGAAAGGAAGGAATGCTCGGAAATGCAAGATCCTGCGGAATCTGTCACAGCTTTGCATCAGATGGGCGCTGTATCTCTCTGCTCAAGATTCTGATGACGAATCATTGTATTTATGACTGCAAGTATTGCGTGAACCGAGTATCGAATGATGTCAAGCGTGCCACTTTTACGCCGGAGGAGATCTGTGAACTGACGATCGAATTTTATAAAAGGAATTATATAGAAGGGCTGTTCTTAAGCTCCGGTGTGATCCATGATCCGGCATACACGATGGAGCAGATCTGTATAACCTTACAGCTCCTTCGTACAAAATACAGGTTCAACGGATATATTCATGTAAAGACGATTCCGGGTGCACCGGATGAACTACTTGCGGCTGCCGGATTTCTGGCCGACCGCATCAGTGTGAATCTGGAGCTGCCGACTGCGGAGAGCCTAAAGAAGCTTGCTCCGAATAAGAGTTTCCAGACGATCATGACTCCGATGGGGAAGGTGCGTGATACGATCGCAGAGACAAGAACCCTGATAGGGAAAGATGCAAGAATGGAACGCAGTCTGGGGAATCGTTACCTGCCGGGAAGTATATTCGGGAAAGAACAGTTACGGCTGACCGGAGCACAGAGTAATGGAGGCGGCTCTCTTTGGAAGAAAGCTGCTTCCTTTGCTCCGGCAACTCAGGATACATGGAAGCCACGGGCATTTGCACCGGCAGGTCAGAGTACACAGATGATCATTGGGGCATCCGATGAGAGCGACTATACGCTGGTTCAGACGACACAGAAGTTATACCAGAACTATGATCTGAAACGTGTCTTTTATTCCGCCTATATTCCGGTAAATGAGGACTCGGCACTTCCGTCTCTTGCGACTCCGGTTCCGCTTCTGAGAGAACACCGACTGTATCAGGCAGACTGGCTGCTGCGGTTTTACGGATTTCAGGCAGATGAATTGTTGTCGGAGGAGCGACCGAATTTTAATGTCCGGATGGATCCGAAATGCGACTGGGCGATCCGGCATCTGGAACAGTTCCCGATCGAAGTGCAGACAGCTTCTTATGATACGCTGCTCCGGGTGCCGGGGATAGGACCGAAATCAGCAGGCAGGATCGTAAAGGCGAGACGGTACGGACATCTGGAATTTGACCATCTGAAGAAGATGGGCGTGGTGTTGAAACGGGCGCATTATTTTATTACCTGTGGAGGACGGATGATGTATAAGATACCGATCGAAGAGCAGTATATTACCAGACAACTGATAGGCGAGCATGCAAAAGAAAACTGGCAGGTAGAGCATAAGGAAGAAGAATATAAGCAGTTATCCTTTTTTGATGCTCAGGGAGTATTTGGAGTTCCGAATTGATTTGTGGATAAATGTAAAATTCTATTTAAGAATAGACGATTGTATGAAGAAATATTGTCAGGATAGATTTTATAGATAGATGAGGATATAGATGGGAGAATGTAAATATGAGGATATTTACCTGTAAACATCAATTAGAAGATATGATGACCTGCATCTATGATGCATGGGTTTATGCACTCCGGGTCGGACATGATAAGGTGCAGTTACGGACGGAGCCGATCGTGCAGGCAACTTTATTTGACGAGTATGTCCATGTGGATGCCGATGCAGAAAAGACGGAAAAGGTTCTGCGTTCCGTTCGAAATAAGATCGGGATGCAGGCATATATCGATGTGTATTATGCCTGTCTGATGGAAGATGATGTACTGGACGATATCTACCGGTTTTTGCGGATCGGATTTCAGGCAGGACCAAGGGTGATTGGGATGCTTGCAGAGCCTCCGGTCAGCCGGATGCTGGAGATTCGGCGGGCAGTTGGAAATGAAATTCATCATTTTCGGGAATTTGCCAGATTCAATTCGATTGATAATAAGTTGTATGTCTGTCATCTGGAACCGAAGCATGATGTGATCTATCAGGTGGCAGAGCATTTTGCAGACCGGATGCCGGATGAATATTTTATGATCCTTGATGATAACCGGAAGTATGCGGTGATCCATCCGGGAAAACATTACTCAGGGCAGCAGGCAGATAGAGAAAGAGAGATTTCAGAACAGAACCGATATATGAAGGAAAAGGCTCAGAAGATGTATTTGCGGGAGTTGTCCGATGAGGAAATGAAGACGCTCCGACAGACGGAATTATTGAAGGATGAATATACCGAACTCTGGAAGACCTTCTTTCATACGATCGGGATTGAACAGCGGAAGAATCCGACCTGCCAGCGGAATCTGATGCCGATATGGAAGCGGAAGCATGCGGTAGAATTCATGCAGTAAACAAAAAGAATAAAATTTACTAACTTTTAGTAAAAATTTAGCAAAAACTATTGATTAGTTTTTATTCTCGTGTATAATGATGATAGTGGTTATCGTAACAGAGAATCCGGTACCGATAAATGTTGTGATAACCGAAGGTTAAGAATTTATTTTACAGGAGGATTATGATATGAAGATCTTAGTAACAGGTGGTGCTGGTTATATTGGAAGTCATACCTGCGTTGAATTATTAGAAGCAGGATATGATGTAGTAGTTGTTGACAATCTGTATAATGCGAGTCCGAAAGTAATTGGAAGAATAAAAGAGATAACAGGAAAAGACGTAACATTTTATGAGAAGGATATCCGTGATCTGGATGCAATGAATGAAATCTTTGCAAAAGAAAAGCCGGATACAGTAATTCATTTTGCAGGCTTAAAGGCAGTTGGTGAGTCTGTCCGTAAGCCACTCGAATATTATGAGAATAACATTGCGGGTACATTAACACTTTGCAAGGCAATGCGCGAGAATGGATGCAAGAACATTATCTTTTCATCATCTGCAACCGTATATGGCAATCCTGCATTTATTCCGATCACAGAGGAATGTCCAAAGGGTGTCTGCACAAATCCTTACGGCTGGACCAAGCATATGCTTGAGCAGATCCTGACAGATATCCACACAGCAGATCCGGAATGGAATGTAATCCTGCTTCGTTACTTCAATCCAATCGGAGCACATAAGAGCGGACTGATCGGAGAAGATCCAAAGGGTATTCCAAACAACCTGCTTCCTTATGTAGCACAGGTAGCGGTAGGAAAGCTTCCTTGTCTTGGTGTATTCGGTGATGACTATGATACACCGGACGGAACAGGTGTCAGAGATTATATTCATGTTGTAGATCTTGCCAAGGGTCATGTAAAAGCGATCAATAAGATCAAAGAGAATCCGGGTGTAAAGATTTACAATCTGGGTACAGGAAAAGGATACAGCGTTTTAGATGTTGTTAAGGCATTTGAGAAGGCATGCGGCAAGAAGATTCCTTATGAGATCAAGCCTCGTCGTGCAGGCGATATCGCAACCTGTTATTCTGATGCAACTCTTGCTAAGAAAGAACTTGGCTGGGAAGCAGAATACGGAATTGATGAGATGTGCGCAGATTCATGGAGATGGCAGAGCATGAATCCGGATGGCTATGGTGCATAATGAAAATATTCAGTAAATAAGTAACAGACAGGCAATTGTAAACGTGCCGGAATACAGGGCATAGAGAAGATACAATTGCCTGTTTGTTTAAGATAGAAAGGGGTTAGTTTATATGGCTGAATATACAGCTTCAAAGACCAGATATACAGAGACAGAAGGAACGGATTTTTACCGTCATTGCGGTAAAAGTGGTCTGATGCTTCCTCCGATCGCACTTGGTCTCTGGCATAATTTCGGTAGTGTAGATAATTATGAGAATATGAAACAGATGTGCTTTACCGCATTTGATCACGGAATCACACATTTTGATCTGGCAAATAATTACGGTCCGGTATATGGAAGCGCAGAGGAAAACTTCGGCAGAATCCTCCGGGAAGAAATGAGTGCTTACAGAGACGAGATGGTGATCAGTACAAAAGCAGGATTTGATATGTGGGAAGGTCCTTATGGCAACTGGGGCAGCCGCAAATACCTGATCGCGAGTCTGGATCAGAGCTTAAAGAGAATGGGACTTCCATATGTAGATATCTTCTATCATCATCGCATGGATCCGAACACACCATTAGAAGAAACGATGGAAGCACTTGCACAGATCGTAAGAAGCGGTAAGGCTTTATACGTAGGTCTGTCGAATTATGACGGCCCGACGATGGCGAAAGCAGAGCGGATTCTGGATGAACTGCATTGTCCGTTTATCATCAATCAGAATCGTTACAATATTCTGGATCGGACAGTTGAGAAGAACGGACTACTGAAGCAGACATATGCATCCGGAAGAGGACTGATCTGCTTTTCTCCACTGGCACAGGGTATGTTAACCGATAAATATCTGCAGAATATTCCAAAGGACAGCCGGGTGGCAAGAGACGGACGGTTCCTTCATGAGGATCAGGTCGTATCGATGCGTCCGCTTCTGACAGAGTTAAATGATATTGCAGCAGGCTATAATATGAGCTTGTCAGAGCTTGCGATTGCATGGCTGCTGAACAAACCGGAGGTTACAACCGTTTTGATCGGTGCATCGAAGCCGGAACAGATACTCAGTAATCTGAAGGCTGCTGAGAAGCAGAGAACAACCGAGATGGAAGCAGAGGAACTGGCACTGATCGAAAAGGCGGTCAACCTTTATCACGCATAGAGGATAAGTGTTATTTGACTTCACTTCAAAAAAGAATATAATATAAAAGACAGTTCTGAAAAGTATTTTCTGACAGAGAATGCTTTTGAAAGTATTGACGGAACAGAACGGATCATATTGTATGTTATTTTGAAAGAGGAAGACGGTATTGCAGGCACATCAGACAGATTTCTCAAGTGGAAATGTATATAGAAATATTATAGAAGTAGCTGTACCAATGATTCTGGCACAGCTACTTAATCTTTTATATAACGTGGTTGACAGGATCTACATCGGACGGATCCCGGAAGTCGGTACAACTGCACTGACAGGGGTAGGTCTGTGCTTTCCGATCATTTCACTGATCACCGCCTTTACCTATCTGTATGGAAATGGAGGTGCACCGCTTTGTTCCATGGAACGCGGTAAGGGTAATGATGAAGAAGCAGAGCATCTGATGGGAAATGCTTTTACGTTATTGATCGGAACAGGAATTGTATTGACGATTATCGGGCTGATCTTTTATAAGCCGATTCTTTATCTGTTTGGTGCAAGTGATGATACATTCCCATATGCAGGCTCCTATATTCAGATCTATCTGCTGGGAACGGTATTTGTCATGGTATCGGTAGGAATGAATCCGTTTATCAACAGTCAGGGCTTTGGAAATACAGGGATGATATCGGTTCTGATCGGAGCAGTTTTAAATATAATACTGGATCCTATATTTATCTTTGTTTTAAATCTGGGAGTAAGAGGAGCGGCTATTGCGACGATCATTTCTCAGTTTTGCTCGACAGTATGGGTACTTGTATTCCTGACCGGAAAACGGGCAGTGCTTCATTTGAAATGGAGCTGTATGTGGCTGCAGTGGAAACGGGTTTTGCGGATCATCGGTCTGGGAGTATCCAGCTTTATCATGGCATTTACAAACAGTCTGGTACAGGTTGTATGTAATGCGACACTTCAGGTCTATGGTGGGGATATCTATGTGGGCGTTATGACCGTGTTGAATTCCGTGCGCGATATCTGTACACTTCCGGTTATGGGTATTACAAATGGTGCATCTCCGGTCATGAGCTTTAATTATGGAGAAGGGGCATATGAGAAGGTACGGAAAGCCATCCGTTTCCTGACTATATTATGCGTAACCTATACTTTTGCGGCATGGGGCATTCTCAGATTGTTCCCGGAGCCGTTTATCCGTATATTTAATCATTCACCGGAACTGATCGCAAAAGGGGTTCCGGCATTACATATATATTTCTTTGGATTTTGTTTTATGGCATTGCAGTTTACCGGACAGAGTGTGTTCCTTGCGCTTGGAAAGGCGAAAAAGGCTACCTTCTTTTCTCTGCTTCGGAAGGCGTTTATCGTAGTGCCGCTTACCATTCTGCTTCCGAAAATCGGAAATCTTGGAGTGGATGGTGTATTCTGGGCAGAGCCAATCTCGAATCTGATCGGCGGATGTGCCAGCTTCTTTACAATGTGTGCCACGGTGTTGCCTGAATTAAAGCATGAAAAAGCTCGATGAAAAATATAAACGACCGGATAGTCAAATGCCTGTAAGAACAGGATATGATTATCCGGTCATTTTATCTGATAGAATTATTTACTCGATCTCTCGTAGTGCCTTTCTGAACTGGAAGAAGAACAGGATGGCGGTGAAGGTTACGGCGATCAGGTCTGCGATCGGTTCTGCCATGTAGACAGCCATTGTCTTATCTGCGGTGTAGATATGCGGCATAATGAAGACCAATGGGATCAACAGGACGAATTTACGCATGATCGCAACGATGATGGATGCCGGAGCGTTGCCGAGAGCATTGAATGTCATCTGACAGGAGATCTGGATTCCAAATAAGAACATAACCGCAAGGTAGTATCTAAGTGCATCCTTGGTAAATGTGATCAGGGCTGTATCCGGGGTAAAGATGGATGCAAAAACCTGAGGAAAACATATAATGCAAAGCCATAATAAAACAGAATATGTCAGGCTGACCTTCAGCAGAAGTTTGAATGCATCCTTTACTCTGGATGCATTTTTTGCACCATAGTTATAACTGATGATCGGCTGAGCACCCTGGCCAAGTCCCTGAAGTGGGAGCATGGCGAACTGCATGACGCTGGTAAGGATCGTCATAGCACCGACGGCCATATCTCCGCCATATTTCAGAAGGGAGGAGTTGAAGCACACGGATATGATACTTTCACTTCCCTGCATGATAAAGACGGCAGAACCGAGTGCCAGACATGGCAGGATATAGGAGGCCTGCAAACCGAGGTTTTTCACACGGATGCGGAGAGTTGTCCGCTTGCCGAAGAGGAAGCTTAAGACCCAGATGCAGGAACAACCCTGAGAAATGATCGTTGCAAGGGCCGCGCCTTTTACTCCCATATGAAGCGCAAAGATAAAGATCGGGTCTAAGATGATATTCGCGATCGCACCGATCAGTACGGACAACATACCTTCTTTGGCGAAGCCCTGTGCAGTGATAAATGCATTCATACCCAGAGTGAGCTGTACAAAGATTGTGCCGATGGCGTAGATATTCATATATGAGGTTGCATAGTTAATGGTATTCTTACTTGCACCGAATGCCAGAAGCAGGTCGCGATTCCAGATCAGAAGAACAGCAGTCAGTATAACGGATAAGATGATCTGCATGGTAAAACAGTTACCGAGGATTTTCTCGGCATCGTCTTTTTTATTTTTTCCCATATAGATGGTAGCTCGTGGAGCACCGCCATTTCCGACCAGAGCCGCGAAAGCGGAGATGATCATGATAAGGGGCATACAGACACCGACACCGGTAAGTGCCAGTGAACCGTTTTGTGGGATATGACCGATGTAAATACGATCAACGATGTTATACAGCATATTGATCATCTGTGCGGCGACTGTAGGAAGTGCGAGCTTTGCCAGTAATTTGCCGATCGGTTCTTTTGCCAGAAATTCCCGGTCGGATGAGCCTGCGTTGTGGGCAATCCGGTTCGGTTGGTTGCTTCTTCCGTTTTTCGATATGGATTCTCCGCCGGTTGGTGGTGAAGCTTTTGATGTGTTGTTTGGAGAATCAGTCATGCTGTAGGCTTGTCTTTGTTTCTTCATGTATATTCCTCGTTCCTTTGATTGATGTTTTATATTGTATAAAAGTTAATTGTGATATAAGCTTGCCTGAATATAGTATTGTCCGAACTGCGAAGTATTCAGGTGACAGGGTGTGATCATGTTATTTTAAATGCGATAACACATTGTCATACAAACGCTTGTTATAGGATGCAAAATTCTTCTTTTCATCATCTGAAAAACCTTCAAAGATGCAGGAGATCAGTTCATCCTGCTTTTTCTCGATCGCATGTACAACGGGAATTGATCTATCAGAGAGCTTCAGATGAATGATCCGTTTATCATTTGTATCCGGATGTCTGGTCAGATAGCCTTTGTCGGCGAGAGAATCAATGGCTGTGGATACATTTCCACGCTGCAGCATACGAAACGCTACGATATCTCTGGCAGTATCATGTGCCGGATTATTGTGTAAAAAAGTAATGATGATAACTTCAATCCGTGAAAGCTTATAGTCTGTCCGGATGCTTTCAAGATATTTTTCCTGAAGCTTCATCAGACTTTTTGTCATATCAAAAATATTGGATGGCGGTTGTAGGATCATATATATTCCTCATTTCTTAATTAAGTTCTTTTTAGAACTATTATAACTTCAAAAATGAAAGAGTCAACCCATATATATAATTTTTATAGAAAGAGGAAAACGCAGTCAGGGTGTTATCTGGGACAAAATCTAAAGGCAAAAATATTATTGACAGAGAAAAAATAATAGATATACTAAAATTTGTACGCACAGATAGGATAGCTAAGTATAAAATTTTATTGCATACCGGATCACCTGTATTGCAGAGTTACATATAGAAATAGGATAATCAGAGGATAATATGCCGCAGATAAACGAGAAAACATGGATAATTATAGCAGTAGTAATTGCGCTTATAGGATCGCTGATCTACAATATCATTTCAGCAAAAAAGCTGAAAAAGAAAAGACAACAGTTTACAAGAAGTATTCAGTCTTCGTATACGCATATGAAGACGATCGAGGATACCAATAAAAAGATATATGAGATTTCAAATGAGATCAATGAACTGATCAGAGAACAGAAAGACACCAAAGGATATATAGAAAAAAAGAAGAAGGAGATCGAACAGATCAGACAGATGATTGTGACAAATGACACGATCCTTGACTGCACGATCTCAGATAAGCGGGATCTTGCAACAGAAAAACAGATCGCATTTACCTATAATATCCCGACCGGTTTACCGGAGATTCAGATGGAAGATGTCGACAAGATCCGTCTGTTTGCCAATCTGTTAGACAATGCGATAGAAGCAGCCGAGTCTGTACCGGCACAGGATATAAATGGGAAAAATAAAAGATACATACATATATCGATATTGAATCGTGGAAGCAACTTCTTTGTTACCATTGAAAATTCCAAAAGAACGGAGATTTCTGTTACAGAAAATCAATTCCATACAACAAAACTCGATGCAGAAAACCATGGCAGGGGTGTCCGGATTATCCGTCAGATCGTCGCCAAATACGATGGCACGGTCGAGTTTACCGACAAGGGCGATACCTTCGAAGTCGCGGTTATGTTGTAAATGGCATCTTTTTTGTTCGTAAAAGAGTTTCATCTGTGATATACTAAATCCGTTGCCACCCCTATATAGGCACAGAAAGGGGGGTTGACTTACGGAAGTGTTAGTATCGTTTATTATCTCTGTTATGGCAAGTGTAGTTGCCTACTACATATGCAAATGGTTGGACGGAGACAAATAATCGGCAACCAGCCTAAGGTTTAAGCCACCTTTGCCGAAACGGAATAGAAAAAGCCATGAGTGGCATCTCATGGCTTTTTTGTTGCCCTTACGGACTGTTAATATCGTTTTTGCCTAAACACAATATATCATATGCTCCGGTTAAAATCAAGTATTCCCTTTTTTATCAGAAATATTGTTATTTGCAGAATTTTATTTTCTGAAACATATGAAAGCAACTAGATAGTGAGAATAGAACGGGAGTGTTCTGCGGCATGAATGGATACAAGCGCATGTCATATAGTTGTCTTGTCGTTAGTTTACAACATAGCGTGCTCGGAAATGTATTTCAGGTAGGCGGCTTTGATCGGCTTGGCGTAACGCCTGCCGACAGGCAGTTTAACACCGTCAGTCAGTTCAATCTCCTGTGAGGCGGCATTTTTAACATATTCAAGATTCACCACAAAAGAACTGTGGCATTGTGAGAAACAGGCAGGAAGACGCTTACTTACAGCCTGAATGGATTCGTATACTTTGTACGATTTTTGTTCATTTGTATAGATAATGATCTCCCGCCCGATTCGTTCGATATATGTGATCGAATCGCAGGGGAGTGTATAGCGTTTGCGATTGGAAGTAATATCCAGAAATCGAGTCTTGCGTTCGACAGTAAGCCGGACTGCTTTATCGAGGGCTTTTGGCAGATATCTTTGTATGGAATCCTTCGTAACATAATATATATGACGGACTTCATAAGAGTCAGAGATATAATCGGTATGGCTGGTAAGAAAAATAACTGCACATTGCGGGCATCGTTGGTTGATCGCAGAAGCGAGGTCGATACCATTTAATTCGCCCATCTCAATATCTAAAATGGCAATATCATAGTCGAGCATATCATTTTCAAGCAACTTCTTTAGTTCTTCCGGTTTGTAAGGATTGATCACGGATGTAAATGCTGTGTAAGTATTCAGACAGGAATGTACGAAGGTTGTTGTTTCTTTTAATTGTAAATCCGAATCATCGCATAATAAAAGTTTTAAGTCCATATTTGTTGCCCCCTGCAAATAGTAATTCCCAAGAAGAATTATTTCTAATTAACTGGTAATATTATAGTAAATTTGTTAATATAAGACAAGAAAAAAGTCAGAAAATGGATGCGGGATACAGTGGCCGGAACATAGAAGGTGAGATAATAAATGAACATATGGACATTCCTGCAGGTGCTCGGAGCAGCCCTGATCACGGCATTACAATTTAATATTTATCTGGGTGCTTATATGGGAATGGATCGTGGAAGAAGAGACCGGATCTATCTGGGATTGAATATTTTAAATATGTTTTTCCTCCGCGTTTTAATAAATACAAGTATACAGCTTGATGCACCGGTATGGTTTCGCACCATCGTCTATACTTTTGGATTTGCGATGATGCTTGTAGGTGTCGTATTATACCGTAAAGAGCGCATGGTTATAAATTTGGTATCATTTATGGTGGGTATTATGACATTTGATCTTGTTACGGTGACGATGTCAGCAGTGATCGAGGAGCTGTTTGGATATGCATATAATGATACACCGGTATTATACAGTGCAAAGGCATTGCTTGTCTGGCTTGGGGTAGAAGCCTTGCGTGAGGGCATAGGAACGATCATTGAAGTCTGGTTTATGCGGACATTTATGCCATACGGGAAGTTCCGGAGACAATCATTTGCCAGAAGCATGGTGTGGATTCTGGCTGTTGGAACCGGATATATGATGTTGGTCGTGTATTTTGTGACTATGGTAAAAGAGGTTAATCTGATGTCACAGTTTATAGCACTGGGAATCTGGGCATCTGCTTTTATAGTTACGTATCATCTGTATACGATCGTATATAATAGCTATCAAAGAAAAATGATACGTTTTCTGGAAGCAAAGATGAAGCAGCAGAAAGAGGATTATGAGAAGCTTCTGGCTGATTACAACAGGCTGCGGGATATCAAGCATGATCTGTATAATTATGTGCATATACTTGATCTGGCAGGAGATGTCCGGAAGGAACAGGAGCAGATCAGACAGTTACAGGAGGATCTGAAACCGGGAAAACAGAAGGAGTATATAAAATACACAGATCATTCAATCCTGAATCTGGCATTAAATAATGTTACATCTGTCTGTGAGGGTGCAGGTATTCATCCGGAAGTTGCAGCAGAAGAAATTCAGATTGATACAAATGTAGAACTCGACATGGGATATCTGATCGAGCGGATGGTACATAATGTTATTTTGTTGAATGAAGATCAGGGAGAGAATAAGCAGGATTCCATATCAGAGTCATTGCCCCGGACACTTCGGATTCAGATCGCACCATCGGAATCCTCAGATGGAAATATTCAGGTTGTGCTTAAGGGTATCGGACTTCGCATGAAGGGTATTGAGATGAATTCAGATAACAGAAAGGAGATACGGAATAATAAGCAGATCATCCAGTTTATTATGGAGCGGCATGAGGGATTCCAGTGGAATAACAGGAAAGAATCTCATCTGTATCTGACCGCATGAGCAGAGACCCGTATCCGGAATTTGTAGAAATATGTCGATTACGACGGAAACATTGCAGATTACGACAGGTTTATTGTATCTGATAAATGTTTTGATATAATAACCTCATAGGTATATCGAAAACCGATATATTATTGAGAGGGAAAGTTCATAATATATGCATTTATGTCAGAGAGGACATATATTTTTCAGCCCAATCAGCTCTCCTTGCTGCAAGATTGTGGAAGCTCAGAATGAGTGCAGTAGATTATGGTTGCAAAATATGAAAAGCATACATTGGAACGGATAAGGGAAGATCTGATAGTTGTACCGAGAAACGCAGGTATCAGGTCTTCTTTTTTTAGCCTTTTACCATGTCTTAACCATAAAACGTGCTACAATATATTGTGACAGTTTAGAATATGAATATATAATAAGGACTGTCAGAATTGATAGAAATGGATACGATTGTTATAACAGATTACAAAAAGATACAGCGGAGAAAACGATGAACAAATTCCTGAATTTTACAAAGAATTTTTTAATTACAGCAGCGATATTGGTATGTGGATTTTTGTTGTCCCTGTTTATGCAGAAGGAGTGGGGAAATCAGACCTTGATACCCGCTATTTTTCTGTTGGATGTATTTCTGGTATCCGTTATCACAGATGGTTTCTTATATGGTGCGGTCGCATCTGTCATCAGCATTCTGGCGGTAAATTATGCATTTACATTTCCTTATTTTAAGATTAATTTTACGATTCCGGAAAATATGATCTCTGCCGTTATCATGATAGCTATTGCAGTTATTACCTGCGGATTTACAAATAAGCTGAAGAGTCAGGAACAGTTAAAGGCAGAGAGTGAGCAGGAGAAGATGCGGGCAAACCTGCTCCGATCCGTATCCCATGATTTTCGGACACCGCTTACAACGATTTATGGTGCAAGCTCTGCAATGTTAGATGACAAGAATGAATTTACGGAGGAGCAGAAGAAAAGTATGCTTCGCGGAATCAAACAGGATGCGCAATGGCTGTCACGAATGGTTGAGAATATGTTATCGATTACCAGACTGGATGGAAAAAATGTTAAGATCATTAAGATCCCGATCGCGCTGGATGAGCTGTTAGATTCTGTCCTGGTTAAGTTCAATAAACGGTATGAAGATCAGAATGTTGAGATTGACATTCCGGATGAACTGATCATGATTCCGATGGATGCGATCTTAGTCGAGCAGTTGATCCTGAATCTGTTAGAAAATGCAGTTCAGCATGCAGAGGGAATGAGTAAGCTTGGGCTTCGTGTATATACGAGTGGGCATTTTGCAGTATTTGAGATTCGGGACAACGGATGTGGTATTCCGGTTGACAAGGTAAAGGATATATTTGCAGGGAAGCTGGTTTATGGTGAATCAGGACTTGACAGCAGTAAGAAAAATGCAGGGATCGGATTGTCGGTATGTACCACGATCGTAAAAGCCCATGGTGGTGAGATCTCTGCGGAGAATCTGCAGGATGGCGGTGCTGTTGTGCGGTTTACATTGGATATGGAGGAAACTGAGAATGATTAATAACAGATATAAGATATTGATAATTGAAGACGAAGAACATATTAATAATCTGATCAGTGCGCTGATGGAAGCAAATGGATATCAGGCTGTTTCCGCATATTCCTGTCGGGGGGGACAGATGATGTTTGCATCCCATCGTCCTGATCTGGTCATTCTGGATCTGGGATTGCCGGATCGGGATGGAATGACATTTTTAAGGGAAGTGCGGCAATCATCATTTACACCGATCATCGTTTTATCGGCACGTTCTGATGAGAGGGATAAAGTAGAGGCACTCAATGAGGGTGCAAATGATTATGTAACCAAGCCATTCAGTTCAAATGAACTGGTAGCAAGGGTACGTTCAGCACTCCGTATCGCTACGCATCGGGCAGAGGACGGATTGCGGCCGGGTGGAAGGTTCGAGGTTGGAGAGCTGGTTATCAATTATGATGCAAGACTGGTTACGATCGCCGGAAATGAAGTGAAGCTGACACAGACAGAATATAATATTGTAGCGTTGTTATCCGAGCATGCAGGTAAGATGCTGACCTACAGTTTTATCATCAACGAGATCTGGGGATATAATGATTCGGGAAGCCGGAAGAAGCTGCAGGTGAATATGGCGAATATCCGAAAGAAGTTCGGTGCAGTTCCCGGTAAGGAGAATTACATAACGAATGAATTAGGGGTCGGATACCGGATGTGCGATTCATAGAAAAGAATTCTGAAACTCTACAGCATTCGGTCACGGGGATGGCGCTTGTTATAAATAACGTGCTGCGATTTCTGTTCTCTGGACATTGCCCTATTCGTAAATACTCCTGTGCTAACTCGCTTCACACGGACAAGCACTCGTATTTACCGGCAATGTGCAGTTCACAACGAAATCTCGCAATGTTATTTTATAACAAGCACCATCCCCGTGACCGAGTGCTGTAGAGTTTTTTGTATAATTAGATAATTGACTATAAGAGAAAGATTTTATGTTTTTTTAATATAAAATACAGGAAGTGGTGTTGACACATTCTTTTTTTTGAACTAAAATGTAGCGTGCTACACATGAAAAAAGATGTATAGTATGTATAAGATATGCAAGCTATATAACATTAAATGTAAGAGCATTTTCCGGAAATTATACATAGCTGTAAATAAAAGAAAGGAACCGTAATGGAACAGGAAAAGGATATGGATGCAGATCGAAAGCTGCCGTGTGGTCCGGAGAAGGACATCGGTTATTATATTAAGCGGATCAATGATAAGCTGAAGGCCGGATTTGACGCATATTTATGTGACGTGGATCTGACCAGTTCACAGGCAAGAGTGATTGAATATGTGTACTGGAATGGTGGAATGGTGACACAGAAGGAGATCGAGGTATTTCTGGATGTAGCGCATCCGACAGTTGTCGGCATCGTGAACCGTCTGGAAAAGAAAGGTTATCTGAACTGTCATCTGGATGAGAATAACAAACGAAATAAGATGGTATGCAGCACCTGTGAAGCTGAAAAACTGCTCAATAAAATGTATGAAGGCAGGAGAGCTGCGGAACAGAGACTGCTTCATTCTTTTTCAGAGAATGAGGTGGCGCAGGCGAAAAAGCTGCTTGAAAAATTATATGAAAATATCAGATAAAGAAAGAAGGAGGACGTATGATCAGAAAATTATTAAAAAGTTTGCGGGAATATAAGAAGCCGACACTGCTTACGATATTCTGTGCAGCAATTGAAGTAGTATTTGAGATTTTAATTCCACTTTGTATGTCTGATCTGTTGGATTTTGGTATCGAAGGTGGAAAGATGAGTATTGTCGTAAAGGATGGAACATGGCTGATTGTGCTTGCAGCCTTACAGCTTTTAACAGGTGTGCTTGCAGCAGTTCTCGGTGCGAAAGCGTCAGCAGGATTTTCCGCAAATCTGCGACAGGATATCTATGATAATGTCCAGACATTTTCATTTTCTAACATAGATAAGTTTTCCACTTCATCTATCGTAACAAGACTGACCACAGACGTAACGAATATTCAGAACGCATATCAGATGATCATTCGTATTGCAGTCAGAGGACCGATCATGCTGATCTTTTCCGTGATCGTTTCCTTTACGATCAATGCAAAACTGGCATGGATATTCCTGATCGTTATTCCATTTATGGGATTCGGTCTGATATTTATAGCAACCAAGGTACACCCGATCTTCGAACGGGTATTCCACAAATATGACGGTTTAAATAATATCGTTCAGGAAAATGTAAAGGGAATGCGGGTTGTCAAATCCTTTAATTCGCAGGAAGCCGAGATCGGCAAATTCAAACATGCATCAGGTGATATCTATAAGGATTTTGTAAAGGCAGAAAGAATCCTGGCATTTAACTCTCCTTTGATGCAGTTCTTCATGTATGGATGTATGATCGCAATTTCATGGATCGGTGCAAAAGCCATTGTGGCAAGCGGAAATAACGAAGCACTTGGACTTACGACCGGTAAGTTGACTGCACTTATCACATATGCGATGCAGATATTGATGGCACTTATGATGTTATCAATGGTATTTGTCATGATCATGATATCCAGATCTTCAACGGAACGTATCGTTGAGGTGCTTGAGGAGACAACTACGATACAGAATCCGGAGAACCCGGTTCAGACTGTTGCAGATGGTTCGATCGTGTATGATCATGTGGATTTCTCTTACAGCAAACGGGCAGATAAGAAAGTTATTGACGGAGCAGATCTTAAGATCCGATCCGGTGAGACTGTTGGTATTATCGGTGGAACCGGTTCATCGAAGTCTTCCTTTGTCCAGTTGATCCCTCGTCTGTATGATGTGACAGGCGGAACACTTATGGTCGGTGGCGTGGATGTCCGCAAATATGACCTGCAGGTGCTTCGTGATGCAGTTGCAATGGTTCTTCAGAAGAATGAACTGTTTTCAGGGACGATAAAAGAGAACCTCCGCTGGGGAAATGAACAGGCGACGGATGAAGAAGTAAAAGAAGCCTGCCGTCTTGCCTGCGCGGATGAATTCGTTGAGGCGATGCCGGATGGATATGATACCTATATTGAACAGGGTGGAACAAATGTCTCCGGTGGACAGAAGCAGCGTCTTTGTATTGCGCGGGCACTTCTTAAGAAACCGAAGATATTGATCCTCGATGATTCGACCAGTGCGGTTGATACAAAGACCGATGCGATGATCCAGAAAGCATTTGCCGAATACCTGCCGGACACGACCAAGATCATCATTGCGCAGAGAATTTCCTCTGTTCAGCACGCAGATAAGATCGTGGTATTGGATGATGGTAAGATCATGGATGTAGGTACGCATGAAGAATTGATCGTAAAGAGTCCGATCTACAGAGAAGTATATGAATCACAGCAGAAGGGAGGCGGTCAGGATGAGTAAACAGAAGAAACAGATGAACGCACCCGACAGAGAGCAGGGCAGCAGGATCAATAAAGATACAGCCAAACGGCTGCTGTCCTATATCGGAGCATATAAGAAGACGCTGGTTGTTGTATTTATCTGTATTATCTTAAGTGCACTTGCAAGTGTAGCGTCGGCAATGTTTATCGAGATACTGATCGATGATTATATCATCCCGATCCTTGCAATGGATCATCCGGTCTATACCGGGCTGATCAAGGCACTTTGCATGGTAGGCGTTATTTACCTGATCGGTGTATTTTCTACATGGTTTTATAACTACCTGATGGTAGGGATCGCACAGGGAACTCTGAAAACCATACGAGATGAGATGTTCGAGAAGATGCAGAGCCTGCCAATCCGTTATTTTGATACGCATACACACGGAGATATCATGAGCTGCTATACCAACGATACTGATACGCTCCGCCAGATGATCGCACAGTCCCTTTCACAGATGATCTCATCGATATGTACGGTTGTTGCGGTATTCTGCTGTATGTTATATCAGAGCATTTATCTGACACTGATCGTTGTCGTGATGCTGTTCTTTATCATGAAGCTGGTGAAGGTCATCGGTGGCAAGAGTGGATTTTATTTTATAAAACAGCAGCAGACACTTGGTGCATTAGATGGTTATATCGAGGAAATGGTCAATGGCCAGAAGGTTGTTAAGGTATTCTGCCACGAAGAGAAAGCCAGAGAAGATTTCCAGAAAAAGAATCAGGAATGGCAGCAGGCAGCAGCCAGTGCAAATGGTTATGCAAGCGGAATGATGCCGATGATGAATGCACTTGGTTATGTGCAGTATGTAGTTGTAGCGGTTGTTGGAGCATGGCTTGCGATCTCCGGTGCAACGAATCTGACGCTGGTCGGAACGAATACAGCCACTCTTGGTATGATCGCATCCTTCCTTACGTTGTCGAAGAACTTTACCAATCCGATCTCACAGCTTTCGAATCAGTTCAATGCGATCGTAACGGCGCTTGCAGGCGCGGAACGTATCTTTAAGCTGATCGATGAAGAACCGGAGGTGGATAATGGTTATGTAACACTTGCAAATGTCAAAGAGGAAAATGGTGAGCTGGTGGAAGTGAAAGAACGAACCGGAATCTGGGCATGGAAGCATCCGCATGAGGATGGCAGTCTTACTTACCAGAAATTAGAGGGCGATATCGTTCTGGATCATGTGGATTTCAGCTACAATCCGGACAAACAGATCCTGCGTGATGTGACGCTCTATGCGAAACCGGGTCAGAAGATCGCATTTGTAGGTGCGACCGGAGCAGGAAAAACGACGATCACCAATCTGATCAATCGTTTCTATGATATAGACGATGGTAAGATCCGGTACGACGGAATCAATATTAATAAGATCCGCAAGAAGGATCTGCGGGCATCTCTCGGTATCGTATTACAGGAAGTCAATCTGTTTACCGGAACGGTTATGGAGAACCTGAAATATGGAAATCCAAATGCCACGGATGAGGAATGTATCGCAGCCGCCAAGCTTGCAAATGCGCATAACTTCATTATGATGCTGCCAAATGGTTATGACACGGTGCTTGCCGGAGATGGAAGCGGATTGTCACAGGGACAGCGGCAGTTGATCTCGATCGCAAGAGCAGCCGTATCCAATCCGCCGGTTATGATACTGGATGAAGCAACCTCATCGATTGATACGAGAACGGAGGCAATGGTTCAGCAGGGCATGGATCGGCTGATGGAAGGCAGAACCGTATTTGTCATTGCACATCGTTTGTCTACAGTTAAGAATTCGGATGTTATCATGGTACTGGATCATGGCGCGATCATTGAACGTGGTACACATGAGGATCTGATCGCAAAGAAAGGAACTTATTACCAGCTTTATACCGGAGCATTTGAATTGGAGTAAATTATAGTAAAAACTCTACTGTTACCTGCCTCTGGTGGCTGCTCTTATTATAAATAACGTGCTGCGATTTCTGTTCACTGCACATGCCTGATTCGTAAATACTCCTGTGCTAACTCGCCTTCGGCTGAGCGGAGCACTTAGTGAAGACGAGCGTTAGCGCGAAGTCTGAGGTTAGTGTAGCTTACGCTGATCTGGCAACAACGAAATCTCGCAATATTATTTTATAATAAGCATAATACCCAGCCCTAGGAAGCAGTAGAGTTTTTTGCTATTTTTAGGCAGGCGGTAAATGGTAGATAGCGTATTGATTATAGCATGACTAGGTTTGCTATAAGAGAAAGTTATAACGAATTTTAATATTTATGTATTGTATTTTAGTTGGAATTTGTTATATAATTCATACATTCCAAATAGGAATAGTAAGATAATGATGCGCAGAAACAAAAATTGTATTAAGTTTGAACACTTCGGATTACCAAGACAGAGGCATTTGAGTCCGCCGGTCCTTAGGTGGCGCTGTAAGCGGCAGCTTAGTACCGTTGCAGGACGAAACGAGCGGAAGCGTCCTCTGATTGGTAATGCCGAAAGTGTTCAAACATGATGATATTATGTTACGGCATTAGTAAAATATAAGAAGGAGGAAATGCCATGCGACAGGTATTATGCTTTGGTGATTCAAACACATATGGTTATGTGCCGGGAACGGCAGAACGCTATGACTGGGATACCAGATGGACCGGAATCGTAGGAACCGGACTGATGGAAAAGGGATATATTGTACAGGAGGAAGGTCTGTGTGGCAGAACCACAGTATTTGACGATCCGCTTCGTCCGGGCAGACGTGGCAGTGAACTCCTTCCGATCATATTAGAAACCCATAAACCGGAGGATCTGATCATTTTAATGCTTGGAACAAATGACTGCAAGACATTTTATGGTGCAACGGCAGGCAGTATCGGCTTAGGTATCCGTAAACTTGTGCGACAGATCCGGGATGGTGCGCCATCAGCGAAGATCCTTCTGATGTCACCGATTGCACTGGGCGAGAAGGTATGGGATGGATTCGACCCGGAATTTGGAAAAAATTCTGTACAGGTGTCCAAAGAGCTGCCGGAGATATATCGGCAGATTGCGGAAGAAGAACTTTATTATCTGGCGGCTTCTGATTATGCCGTACCATCGGAACAGGATCAGGAGCACATGGATGAAGAAGGACACAAGGCGCTGGCAGAAGCGGTATTGGAAAAGATTTCAGAGATTTTGTAATGTGAGTAAGGAGTACAGAGAGAAATTATGGCTGGGGAGACTGTAGACAGAAAAGAAGTATTAAAACAGGCATTTATGAAGGCTCTGCCGATCACCGGAAGTTATCTCTTTGTCAGTATGGCATACGGGCTCACGATGCAGGAAGTAGGACTTTCCTTGTTCTGGTCGCTGTTTACCAGTCTGACGGTATATACCGGTGCATTTCAGTTTGTGCTGGTAACATTCTTAAGTAGTGGGGCATCGATCCTCACGATTGCACTTACTGCATTGTTTATGAACAGCCGACAGTTCTTTTATGGACTCACATTTGTTGAAGATTTCAAGAAAATGGGCAAGCGTTATCCATATATGGTACACACAATGACAGATGAGACATATGCCGTCAATTGTTCCATGCTGTCTTCTGAGGTGATAAGAGATCGTAACGCAGAGAAGGCAAATGACCGGAAGCGCAGATTTGATATTATGTTTTATGTGGCATTATTCAGTCGTATATCCTGGATGGTGGGCGCTGTGCTTGGCGGCATACTCGGTCAGATCCTTCCGGTGAAATTAGAGGGAATCGATTTCTGTATGACAGCGTTATTTATTACGATCGCGATCGATCAATGGAGAAGTGTGAAAGTGCATTTGCCGGCACTTGCCGGTTTTATCGGAGGTGTGCTTTTGCTTCTGTTAATAGGAAAAGATTATTTCCTTCTTCCGACTTTGATTCTGGTATCAGGTCTGTTGCTGATCTGTGAAAGAAAGGTGGAAGCTCATGAATGATCGATATGTATTGATCTGTATTCTTGTGTCGGCGGCAGCTACTTTATTTATGCGGGCACTCCCATTTACCATTCTTGGAAAGAGAAAACAAATTCCCGAAAAAATCCGATATCTTGGACGAATCCTTCCGGCAGCCATCATGGCAGTGCTGATCGTATACTGCCTGAAGGAAGTGCCAACCGAATTCTTAAGCGGCGGTTATAAGAAGTTGATCGCGGCCACAGTCTGCGTCGTCCTTCATGTATGGAAAAAGAATACGTTTGTCAGCATCATAGGCAGTACGATTGTGTATATGTTATTATGAGCAATGACACCGAAAAAAAGGGCTGTCGCACCAATCACTTAGTGCGGCAGCCCTTTTTTGTAGTATCCGTTGTAACGAAATTACTTTGTTTTATATGATCACATTGTTGACAGCCCCTCTATTTTGTGATGGGGCTATCTATTCTAAGAATATGTCAATGAATAGGCATTATAGCCGAGGGATTATGTAAAAATAATTATGTTAATGAACTGCGCATTAGTGTTCTAGCGCAGCAAGTTTTGCCTGTAATGCAGCAATTTCGGCATCCTTCTCGGACAAAGCAGCATCTTTTTCAGATAAAGCAGCGTTCTTCTCAGATATTGTGGCATCTTTTTCTTCCAACGCTTTCTTCATCTGTTCGATCATATAATTAACAGTATTTTCATCTGCTTTTGCTAAGGCTTGTGAATACATACCGATAACCTCCTTTGGACGATATAAGTATTCGGACATATCCCGACAGATCTTTTCCATCCAGGGATAGTCGGATATTAGTGTAGCAAGGTCATTTATAGAATCAGCTGTTAGCAGAGCTAACCATGCATTAAGTGCATTCTTTTCTTTAGCATACTTGTTATTTTTAAATACGTCAAGGGCGACAACATAGTATTCCTGCAAAAGATGAAGATCAATGCCTGTGTTAAAAATTGTTTTTCCATGATGTATAAAAATATCAGAAGATTTGCATTCAGGTGGACTGTCTTCAAACATGACGATTGTATATACAGTCTTGATATCGTGATAGGTGAATTGGTCTCCTTTTTCTCCCTTGACTCGTGTATATTGACGGAGAAGAAGATCGGACGAATAACAAGACATGCGCTCGCCTGAAAATGCATAATGTATTTTCTGAATTTCTACATTTGCAATAGAGCCATCCTCCAACTGTACGATGATATCCATAATTAATAATGGTGAAGTTGGCAATAAACGGTTTTCCTGCGATAGAACGCTTTGAACGGTAACGTTAATTCCTATGATGCTACTAAGCAAATGAGATAGTCGTCCGGGATAGACATCAGGGTTAAACAGTGCTTTAAAGAATGGATCATAGGTTAAAGGAAGAGATTTATTTCCCTCCATAAATTCTTCAAATCTATTTCGCCATTCATTGTTCAAATCCAGATATTTGCTAAAGGTATTGACATCTTTTTGTAAATCTTTTAAAAAGTCATCTTTTTTCCGAGCTGGGAAAATTTGACGGATATCTACTGACGCGGATTTGCGTGCTGTGGTAGGTGTAATATTATTGCTATCTTCGTTGGGATTATACATTGATTATTCCTCTTAATTTCCGGTACCTGATTTGTCGACAAAACCACCATATCAGAAATAAAAGAGAAAAGTTCATAAATGTAATAAATGGTACTGTTTGATGTAACTTTTGGTAAGTGGATGATTATAACGACTATAAAAGAATAAATTAAAAATCCCTTCTGGTTAGATAAAACGTAAACCAGAAGGTGTAATTAAAGGACTTAGTTTATTATAGTTCACAGAGCTTTGGATTGTCAATTCTAGAATGGTTAGGATTTGGTTAAGAAATATAAATACAATATCGGCAATTAAGAGAAATGAAATAACATGTGGTTAAATTTTCCACATGTGGAAAATTGTTAGATGAAGCTAACGGATAAGGACGATGATAAAATGAATGTCAAGTAAAATCCACATGGTACATTCTTACCTTAATAAGTCGTAAAACGCATCACTGGAGGAGCGGATTCCAGGACTTGGAATTTAATTAAAAATTTAGGCAGATCAAGAATGACGAATTGTGTCCGACAGAACAGGATGTATACGCAATTTACCAGCGAATATGTTGCCCCTTAAATTTTCAGAATAACTAAACACCGCCATTGTTTTCTGAGAATTATTGTGCTACATTTTTATTAGTAGTATTATTATACGCATAAAGTGAGAAAGGGGTTAAATGAATGAAGAGAATAAAGAAATTATTAAGTCTGCTGATTGCATTTACATTGATTTTCACAATGTCAGGGGTGGTATATGCTGCCGCAGATGATACAGCAACAATTTCAGCATATGAAAAGACGGATAAGAAAGTGGCAGAACTTTCAGCAGCTACTTGTACGATCAAAAAAAATGACAATAAGTATTATTACAAAAATGCATCCGGAAAAACAGATAAAAAGACCGGGTGGAAGAAAAATCAGAACGGGAAGTATGTCTATTATGTCGGCTCAAAGGGATATGTAACCGAGAAGATTTCCGGTGGATATTGGTATCATTTTTCCGGCAAGAAATTCGTAAAAAAATCACTTTCTTCCTATAAGAATAAAACCAAAACAATCGGGAAGAAGATTTTTTTTGTTAATTCAAAAGGAAAGATTGTACTGAAATCCGGTTGGAAAAAAGTGTCAGGGGTTTATACTTATTATGTTTCCGGAACCGGTACGGCATCTGTAAAGCTGACGGGAAAGAAATATTATAAGGTGTCAAGAGGCTCTTGGAAAGCCCAGAGTCTTGCAAAACATAAGAATGACCGGGTAAAGATCCACGAAAAATATTTCTATGTAGATAAGAACGGATCAATGATTAAGACTGCCAAGACAGTAAAATCCGGTAATTACAAGTTCACGATCAAGGCGGATGGAACATGTACAAAAACAAAGATTGAAACAAAAACTCCGGATAGTTCCAATAGTGGAAAATCAGACAATACAGGTGAAAATAATAACGGTAAGACAGATGATACAATTCCGGCACACACGCATCAGTGGTCGCCTTTGGCAGAAGATCATACCATGTTAAAAGATACGAACTATGTAAAGCATGATGCAGTTGTTGAAAATGTATATAAAGAAGTTACGCCAGAACATAAAAAAGAAAACTATACAACTACAAGCGTGTATGTATGCTTGACATGTGTTTGGGAAAAGGAACCGAAGGAAGGAGAGCCGTGGGTAGATCTGGACGGGGATGGTAAGTGGACCGCACTTGTGGAAGGTAGCGAATACTTTAAGTATTTTTATTATTCAGACATTAATGGATTAACGAAACATATGATTAATTATCCATCTCATGGACAATCTACTGTTACACATGTCCACCTTGGTACTACCATTATTCCTGCCGAATACGCCTATGTTCCAACCACAATCACCCCAGAATGGTCCGAGTGGGATGAACACCGGAGATGTACGGTGTGCGGCGAGGAAATGACCGAACATGCAGTCAGAGTTGGATTTAAAACAACTTACACTCCTAATAAAAGTGGTGATCTGGTGAATATATACGGAAATAAATACGCAACTGTTACGGCAGGCGTTTCGTATGAGGACTAATTATTGACACCATTATATCAATATGTTATAATTAATACAGTTTGTTTCCTTTTTATATAATTTTTTTACGGCACCGAACCTAGTTCTCTGAAATAAAAAAGGAAAATAATCTGAAAATAATAATAACAACCAAGGTGAAGAATTTGAATTCTTCACCTTGATTATATTTTATGGGAAAATAGATAAAAAGTAATTTTGTATTCATCAAACCAAATAAATACCTTTATTAAATACGGAATAGGCAGGAAAGTGTGTGGTGGAGTAATAAAGAAAACCTCATGGTAATTTAAAACTCAATCTGTAAATTCTCGCCGAGGTGTAACAGGAAAACCAGAAAAGTGGGGGAAGAAATAAAGGAAAAAATTTGGGCCGACCGTCGCAGTTCCCGCCTTGTGTGGGGGCTGCGACCAAAATTAATTCACATAATACGCAATGCGATCGGCAGGAAAGATGGAGAGAGGTTTAGCTGTTGTATTAGAACGCATCGCTTCGATCATTTGACAGACCGCCCATCTGTTTGCGGTAAGCATTCGGTGTCAGACCATATTCTTTTTTAAAACAATTTACAAAATGACTGCAGGACGCAAAATACAGAAATGAACTGATTTCTGTACAGCTTGCCTGGCTGTTTAACAGCATGTAGCGGGCCGCCCTGCATTTTTCTTTTATGATATATTGTGAGAGACTGCAGTTCATATCTTTTTTGAACAGACGGGTCAGATAGTCCGGGTGGAGCTTCACTGCATCGGCGACATCCGATACCCGGATCGGTTCTGTGATATGGCTGTTAATGTAGGAGACGACCTGCATGACATGATAAGACAGTCCGGGACTGTTATGAAGCTCGTGCATGGCAAGTACAAAATCCTTCACAACAGCCCCTTTTCGCGGATCCAGTTGTTCCGGTGTCAGACATGCATCGATCTTTCGGATATGCATATCACTTAAAGTATAGGCCTGTTCCGGATCCAACCCGGCTTCGATACAGAAACGTGTGATCATGGCAGTCAGAATGACCAGGTGGTATTTTTTGTTCTGCAGTGGGGATGAAGACAGCTTTCCCATGCCTTCCATGGTATCTGCATTCATATTTAGTTTCAGTAGCTCCATATCCCCATTTGCGATCCGCCGGTAAAATGAATACTCTGCCTCCATCGGCAGGTGATAAGACTGTTCCTCCTGCTGCGTTAATAACAGTTTCTGTAATTCTTTATTCATGGAAATACTCCTTTCATATAATATACAGCTATAAAAAATATTTGCATACAAGCAGTACTTTTTCAAATGAACGGATTGTACATCACCCAAAATACAATCAGAACAATGAAGGTCAGCTATTTGATATAAAAATCGGATATGTTATATTCCATACATATGCATTTATAGTATCATAAATTCAGAAAATAACAATTACAATTTATTATTTGCTAAATGAAAAGGAGATCATGCATATGAAGACATGGAAAGGGTATCAGAAGGGTGTTAATCTGGGAGGCTGGTTTTCCCAGTGTGATTATTCCGAGGACAGATTCAATAATTTTATTACGGAAGATGATTTTAAAGAGCTTACAAGCTGGGGACTGGATCATCTCAGGCTGCCGGTGGATTATAATCTGGTAGAGACAGAAGACGGACAGTATAAGGAAGAAGGTTTTGCACGGATCAAACGCGCGCTGGAATTGGGACATAAATATGGTTTCAATATGATCCTTGATCTGCATAAGACCGCCGGTTATTCCTTTGATCCGGGAGAAAAACAGAGTGGATTTTTTGGAAACGAAGCTCTTCAGGAACGCTTCTACAGATTATGGGAAGAATTTGCAAAGCGCTTTGGCGGATATGGAGATAAAGTTGCATTTGAATTATTAAATGAAGTAGTAGATAAAGAAGATGGTGCCGTATGGGCAGAGATCGCACCAAAGTGTGTAGAACGTATCCGTGCATATGCACCGACAACTGATATTCTGATCGGTGGTTACTGGCATAACAGCGTGCAGGCAGTCAGAGATATTCCGATGCCGATGGATGAACATATCATATATAATTTCCACAGCTATGATCCTCTTCTTTTTACACATCAGGGCGCACAGTGGGTAGATGACATGCCGGCGGATTATCATATGGAATTCAAAGGCAGCATGGAAGATTTTTGTGCATATGCAAAAGCACACCTGCCTGCAAAGCTTGCCGGAACGCTGTCAATCCTTGATTATAAGGGAAATCTTGATTCAGCATATTTTGAAGATCTGTTTGCCGATGCGATCGCTGTTGCAAAGGAACGAAACGTAGCACTTTATTGCGGAGAATATGGCGTGATCGAAAACGCAGACCCGGCAAACACTGTATTATGGTATAAAGCCATCCATGAAGTATTTGTAAAATACGGTATCGGTCGTGCGGCATGGTCATACAAGGAGATGGACTTCGACCTTCGCGCTGACCGCCTGAAACCGGTATTTGCTGAACTCAAGAAATATTTTTAAGGCTGTTTATTCATATACCCGGGTAAGATAGATAGAGATGGTGGGTTGGTTGTGACATTTGCATAATTTCCGAATAGAAAGATCACATTGCCAGCGAATGCGGGTGCATGTCTGAGCCAGGAGGGCGAGTTTGCACAAGAGCATGAGCGGATCGAGCATGTGTGCCTTTCTCGGAAATGAAGCAAGTCTCAACCAACCCACCATCTCTGTCTGCCTTACCTGGACCATGGCATTCTTTTAATCAAGGCGTTAATTCTATTTAAGAAACTTTTTCCGGCGTATGCTTGCTTATTCTTTTCGTATGGATTATAATAACAAAAGCTGATTTTTATAGTTAGAAAAGAAGTAGGAGAAAACAAGATGGTAAACGAAGAAAAGGTCAGATTAATGACCAGACTTGCCATGTATGAACAATCAACGGGAAAAGAAGATCTGGAAAAAGGCAGATACTTCAAATCAGATTATGTAAAATATAATTGCCTGAAAACCTTAGTGTCTACAACGATCCTGTTTGTGATAGTTGTAGCGGCATATATTTATTATAACATGGGTAAGCTGATTACAGAGCTGGTAGATCTTGATCTGCTTGGTATGGCCTATAAGCTATTGATCGTATATGCACTTGTATGTATATTATTTATGGTTCTTGCATGGTTTCTATACTCCCATAGATACGCCAAGGCAAAACCTCATATTATAAGATACAATCAGGATCTTAAAAAACTGATCGCATTTTATGATAATGAGGATAAGACCAAAGGAAAGAAAAGGAGGAAGTAATCATGGCATCATTGCTGAGTTTTCGAGATGGTATAAAAAATTTCTGCAGTAAATATGATAAGATCGTGGTACCGGTGATCAGATTTGTGCTTGCACTGCTGATGTTTTGGTCGATCGTACATATAACAGGGGGACATAATGAGACAGCATCCAGCGGATTGATCATTTTCCTGTTATCGGTAGTATGTGCGTTTGTTCCGGATGGACTTGGATACGTATTTGGCGGAGTAATTGCATTTATGAATTATTTTTCCGCAAGCAAGGAGATCGGAATATCATTTATCATCATATTTATTGTGATGTATTGTCTGTATATCCGTTTCTTCCCGAAAACAACATGGATCATGATGTATGCTCCGCTGTTCTTTGTACTGAAGCTGCAGTATCTGCTTCCTGTTCTGGCAGGCATGATCGTTGGACCTACGGCGATCGTACCGATGGCATTCGGTGCAATATTTTATTATTTCTCAATGGATGCGGCAGATTATCTGAAGGAACTGGAGAAATCAACAGATCCGGAAAATATGCTTGAAAGTTACAAATATATATTCCAGCATTTGATTGATAATAAGAATTTATTGCTCACAGTTGCAGTATTTGCGGTTGTGTTGGTGATCGTATATGTTATCTACCGGATGTCTGTAGAATATTCATGGTATGCGGCTATCATTGTCGGTGGTTTATTTGAAATTATTCTTTTCCTGATTGGAAATGTCGTTTTAGAGGCAAGTATTTCGGTTGGACAGATTTTGCTTGGTTCCGTATGTGCAGTGATCATCGGAGTGATCGTACAGTTCTTTAAAACAGTTGTGGATTATTCAAGAGTTGAGAATACACAGTTTGAAGACGACGAATATTACTACTATGTTAAAGCTGTTCCGAAGATCGTTATGGCAAAACAACAGAAAAGTGTAAGAAAGATCAACGCCTCATCACAGGACTCTATGGAGGACGATACGATCAGTGGTGTTACCAGATAATAGAAATTCCTGCATATGACCTGACTATATTGTCAGGTCATAACTGTATATGACAACAGATCACGGCTCAGGCCTTGCCTGACTTATAACAGCTTGTGGAAAGGAGAGATATCAAATGGATAAGCTTATGGCTTTTTTAAAGACCTATTTTGACTGGTTTTATATTACCAGACCGGATGTTAGTGATATTATTGAGATCCTGATACTCTCGTATGTCATCTATAAAATACTGCTTTGGTTTAAGAGCAGTCGTGCTTGGACGTTGTTAAAAGGTATTGTATTGATATTTTTATTTACCATGCTTGCATCTTTATTGCAGTTCAATACGATTCTGTATATTTTAAAAAATGTATTCAGCATCGGTATTCTGGCGGTGATCATTCTGTTTCAGCCGGAGTTCCGTCGTGGACTTGAAACATTGGGACGAAAGAAGTTTTTTGACTACATCATGCACGAGGATACAGAAGAAAGAGGACTGTCTGATAAAACGATATACGAATTGATCAAGACCGTGACGGTTCTTTCTGCAAATCGGACAGGAGCCTTGATCGTAATTGAAGATAAGGTTGCTCTTGGCGAGTATATTGATACAGGAATTCCGATTGATGCGGTGGTTACCAACCAGTTGCTGCTTAACATATTTGAGCATAATACACCGCTCCATGACGGTGCGGTTATTCTTAGAAATAACAGAGTTATTGCGGCAACCTGTTATCTTCCGTTATCTGCAAATCTTTCTATTAATAAGGAACTGGGAACAAGACATCGTGCAGGGGTTGGTATCAGTGAGGTATCAGACAGCGTGACGCTTATCGTATCTGAGGAGACCGGTTCGATATCGATCGCAAAGGGCGGAGAACTGTATCGGAATCTGGATACAGAGAGTGTTCGTAAGCATCTGGAGCTTTTGAGTCAGGATGATGTAAAGAAGAAAGATGAACGTCGCCTGAAAGACAGTAAACGTAGACGTAAGAGTACAAAGAAAAGTACCGGGAAAAAGACGGACTCGAATAATATAAAAAACGGAAGGTCTTCTGACAACAGAAAGGAGGCTGACAGTGATGAAAGATAAATTATTCAGTAATTGGGGACTGAAACTTCTGTCATTGATCCTTGGATTTATCGTATGGGTGACTGTTTTGAATGTAGATGACTATTCAACTACACGGCAGATCAAAGATATACCGGTTACTTTGATAAATACAGATGCGATCACGGATAAGAATCAGTTGTACGATATTGTATCCGGTGAAACGGTAGACATAATTATAAAGGGCAGACGATCTGTTGTGAATTCGCTTGGGGCATCTGATTTTACTGCAGTTGCAGACATGTCAAAATTATCGATCACAAATGCTGTCAACATTACAGTAACAGCAAATTCTCCGTCCGTTAATAATAACATCAGTATTACGATCGTAGATAATGTGCTTCAGGTTGAACTGGAGGAAGAACAGACAGCATCCCTTCCTGTAACGGTAACTACAAAAGGAGAGACTGCAAAGGGATACACAACAGGTGTTCCGGTATCTACACCAAATCTGATAACGGTTAAAGGTGCGGCAAGTGTGATCGAACGGATAGAAAAAGCAGAGGTGCAGGTGGATGTATCAGGACGATCATCTGATGTAACAGCAACATGCACACCGATCTTCTATGATGCGAATGGTGAAGAGATATCCGGTAAGAAGTTGGAAAGCAAGGCCACGGGAATCTTGGTAACTGTACCGGTGTATAAGACGAAAAAGGTAGCTGTCAAGATTGAGACAACAGGTGTCCCGGCGGAGAACTACAAAGTTGTCAATGTAGAATATGTTCCAAGTGAGATTACGGTCGGCGGTCCTGCAGATGTGTTACAGAATCTGACAGAGATAAAGATAGATGACATTGATGTAGCCGGATGTAATGAGGATCTTGAAAGTACGATTGAGGTTGCAAAATATCTGCCTGAAGGCGTTGTACTTGCTGATGAGAATACAAGTATCAGTGTGCGTGTCACGATTGAGCGGAATATCAGCAGAACGATGACGGTATCGGCAGAAGACATTACGATCAATAATAAAATGACCGATTATGATTACTCGATTCAGTTCCCGGAGGGGAATACGGTTGTGATATCCGGTCTGTCAGATGAAGTGTCCAAGCTTACTGCGAAGGACTTAAAGATTATAGTTGATGCAGAGACATTGTCCGTGGGAACAAATACTGTTGAGCTGTCGATAGAAGACAGCGATACATATACGATCGAGAGTACCTGTAAGGTAACGATTGAGGTTACGGCTATGCCATGATACGGTAATAACAGGCAATAGTAAAACGCTGGATCAGGCAGTTTCGCTATTGCCTGTTTATATATTATGCAGAAGGGAGATTGATATATGGAACAGGTGAATGAGAAAATAGCAAGGTTAAAAGAAATTGTTGAAGAATCCGAACGTATGGTTTTCTTTGGTGGGGCAGGTGTTTCTACAGAGAGTGGAATTCCGGATTTTCGAAGTGTAGACGGACTCTACAACCAGAAATACAAATATCCGCCGGAAACGATCATCAGCCATAGCTTCTATATGCGTGATCCTGAAGAGTTTTACCGGTTTTATAAAGATAAAATGATTTATCGGGATGCAAAACCGAATATGGCACATAAAAAACTTGCCGAACTGGAAGCACAGGGCAAGCTTGCAGCGATCGTAACACAGAATATTGATGGTCTGCATCAGATGGCAGGAAGTAAGAATGTGATCGAGTTGCATGGCTCTATTCACAGAAATTATTGTACAAAATGTCACAAATTCTACGATCTGGATTATATTATTCAATCAGATGGTGTACCAAAATGCAGTTGTGGTGGAATAATTAAGCCGGATGTAGTATTATATGAAGAGGGGCTGAACAATGACGATATCGAGAATGCAATCCGGTATATTTCGGAAGCAGATACATTGATCATTGGCGGAACTTCATTGGTTGTTTATCCTGCCGCCGGATTGGTTCGGTATTTCAGGGGAAAACATATGGTAGTTATTAATATGTCACCGACACAGACGGACGGTCAGGCAGATCTTCTGATCGCTGACAAGATCGGAAAAGTGCTGGGACAATTATAAAAATGAAAATAAAACGAAATGGAGAAAGACATGAACAAACTAGACCTTCAAAAAAAGGCTGTTGACATCCGTAAAGGAATTATTTCCTCCGTACATTCTGCAAAAGCAGGACATCCGGGCGGATCACTTTCGGCAGCAGACATTTTTACTTATCTTTATTTTGAGGAATTACATGTAGATCCGAAGAATCCAAAGGATGAGAACAGAGATCGTTTTGTATTATCCAAAGGACATACAGCACCGGGTTACTATTCAGCCCTTGCTGAGAGAGGATTTTTTCCGGTTGAGGATCTTCTGACTCTGCGTCATATCGGTTCTTATTTACAGGGACACCCGGATATGAAGCATATTCCTGGTGTGGACATGTCATCCGGTTCTCTCGGACAGGGACTTTCCGCAGCAGTCGGTATGGCACTGGCAGCGAAGATGTCCGGTAAGGAATACAGAACCTACTGTCTGTGTGGAGACGGAGAGATCCAGGAGGGACAGATCTGGGAGGCTGCTATGTTTGCAGGTCACAGAAAGCTGGATAACCTTTTAGTGATCGTAGATAATAATAACCTTCAGATCGACGGAACCGTTGAGGATGTATGTTCCCCATATCCGATCGATAAGAAGTTTGAAGCATTTAATTTCCATGTAATTAATATCGACGGAAATGATTTTGATCAGATCGATGCAGCATTCAAGGAAGCAAAGGCAACCAAGGAAATGCCGACAGCGATCATCGCCCATACCGTAAAAGGTAAGGGAGTATCCTTCATGGAGAACAATGTGGGATGGCATGGTAAAGCTCCGAATGACGAGGAGTATGCGATTGCAATGGAAGAACTGGAAAAGGCAGGTGACGTGTTATGTCAGAAGTAAAGAAGATCGCAACAAGAGACAGCTATGGTAATGCATTGGTTGAGCTTGGAAAAGAACATGAGAACCTGATCGTACTGGATGCAGACCTTGCAGCAGCAACAAAGACCGGAATCTTCAAGAAAGCATTTCCGGAACGCCATGTAGACTGTGGTATCGCAGAATGTAATATGGCAGGCATCGCAGCCGGAATGTCAACCTGTGGATATGTGCCGTTTATGAGCTCCTTTGCGATGTTTGCGGCAGGCAGAGCCTTTGAACAGGTGAGAAACAGTATCGGATACCCACATCTAAATGTAAAGATCGGAGCAACCCATGCAGGTATCTCCGTAGGAGAAGACGGAGCGACCCACCAGTGTAATGAAGATCTTGCCCTGATGAGAGAGATCCCTGGCATGGTGGTTATCAATCCATGTGATGATGTAGAAGCAAGAGCAGCCGTAAAGGCAGCATATGAATATGTAGGACCTGTCTATATGAGATTTGGAAGACTGGCAGTACCGGTCATCAATGATGAGACAACCTACAAGTTTGAGATCGGCAAGGGCGTAGAATTACGTCCTGGAAAGGATATCACGATCATAGCAACCGGACTTCCGGTATCTGAGAGCTTAGAAGCTGCGAAGCTGCTGGCAGAGGACGGTATCGATGCACAGGTGATCAATATCCACACCATCAAACCGCTTGACGAGGAACTTGTCGTAAAGGCAGCACAGGCAACCGGCAGAGTGTTCACGGTAGAGGAGCATTCGATCATCGGTGGACTCGGCTCAGCGGTTATGGAATGTCTGGCAGAGAAGAATCCGGTTAAGGTAACAAGAATCGGTGTTCGCGATACCTTCGGTGAGTCCGGCCCGGCAAAAGACCTGCTTCATAAGTATGAACTCGACGCAGAGGGCATCTATAAGCAGATCAAAGCAGCATTATAAAATTTCATAAGATTCTTCCGGGAGTCTTTGAAACAAAATAAAAGACAGTATTATATATTATTCCGCAAGACACTTTCGTTCTATCCTCATGTAACGGTACTAAGCTCCCGCCTGTCAGCGGATCGCTAAGGACCGACATTCGGACAGGCTTGCTTCATAATATTAATACTGTCTTTCATTTTGCTTAAAGTACCGATGGCAGATTTAACTTGTAAAATTTTTATAACGCTGCTTTTTATAGATAGAGGGTATGGCGGCAGACAGGGCAATAAAATGAGATACACATATGTAGAGTATAGATAATATTGAGCTGCCCATTAATGAATAAAATGGATGAGAGATATACTATTATGGAGTAAGCCTTATCCGAGGCCGGTACTTAAGTTGCGTCTTTTGCAACTTTATGTACCGCTGCACGAGGATACGAGCGGAAGCGTCTTACGGAATAATATGTATATTCTTATTCATTTTTAATTCATTAAGGGCAGCTACGTGCAAATAAAACTATATATGTGTATCTTACATGGATTCCTGTCTGCCGCCATCCCTCTCTATCATAATTCTAAAATCTTCGGCGCAGTTCTTAAATAAGGATAAAGTCGGTTGACAGAAGCCGGAAGTTTCATTTATCATATCAAGTAGAGTATATCTAAATCTATTATTTCAATAAAATCTTTTCATTCATTGTTCCGTTCATGTTTGGAACAGATACGAAAAATCTATAAAAAGATCAGGAAATAAAACTACATAGGGACAGAGAATTGACAGATCAAAGGGACACTTATACTTATTGTCGTGTACAATCCAGTGAAACAATATGCGTTGGAGCGATAACAGGGGCTTTTATATGTGTACCGGAAAGGGAGGTTGTTTATGCAGGAACAGAAAGTCGAACAGGAAATTGATATCACGAAATTATCGAATGAATTTACCTACAGAAAATACATGATGAGCAGGGACTCCGTACGGCATTTATTTTCTAAATTAAGTGTTGCGGAATATGTCGCGCTGCAAAGTATAGAGGCGATCAGCGGAGATTCCGCTATTTATGGAGGAAAGGCATATCTGACCGATCTATCGGTGCGTATGCAGATGAGTATCCGTAAGACATCAAAGGCAGTCCGGGATCTCAGAGATCGCGGTTATGTCAAATGGTCACATGATGGAAATGGTACGGACGGAACTTATGTAACGATCACGGATGCCGGTGCGAAACAGCTTCATGAGCAGGAAACGATCATTAAGGACTTTTACGGAAATGTAATTAACAAATTCGGCAAAGAGAATATGATCAATCTGTTGATCCTGATGAAGGAGCTGGATACGGTTATGGAGAGTGAGATTGAAGAAATGCAGGTGGTGAAGAATGATGATGAGTCTGATGAAAATGAATGAGTATGTGGCAATACAGGAAAAGATATGCGAGAAAAATGATTATATCGCACCAAGATTATATGATGAATATGGAGTAAACCGCGGACTTCGCGATGACCGCGGAGTTGGTGTATTGACCGGTCTGACGAACATTTCAAAGATTGTATCCTCTAAGGTGCAGGATGGTAAGAAAGTACCTTGTGACGGAGAACTTTGGTACAGGGGTTATCGGGTGGAGAATCTGATCGGAAGCTTGGGAGAAGATGAACTGGGATTTGAAAAGGTGGCATATCTCTTGCTGATGGGTGAGCTGCCAAATGCAGAGGAACAGCATGAATTTGAGAAGATCATCGGTGGGCTTCGTACGCTGCCATCGAATTTTACAAGAGATGTTATCATGAAAGCACCGACAGAGGATATCATGAATTCCATGACACGTAGTATCCTGACGCTTGCATCGTATGATAAGAATGCAAAGGACACCAGTGTGAATAATTCTCTGCGTCAGTGTATTCAGCTGATCAGCGAATTCCCGATGCTGGCTGTATATGGATATAATGCATATAATCACTATGTAAAGAATGACAGTATGTTCATCCATCGTCCGGCAAAGAATCTGTCAACGGCTGAGAATATTCTCATGCTGCTTCGTCCGGATAAGAAATATTCCAAGGTAGAGGCGAAGGTACTTGATACGGCACTGATCCTTCATATGGAGCATGGTGGCGGTAATAATTCAACCTTTACAACAAGAGTTGTTACATCCTCCGGTTCTGATACCTATTCCACGATGGCGGCTGCCATGTCATCCTTAAAGGGACCAAAGCATGGTGGTGCCAATATCAAGGTTATGGAAATGATGGATAATATTCGCGAACATATAAAAGACTATGAAGATAAAGATGAGATAGAAGCATACTTAAGCAAGATCCTGAACAAGGAAGCATTTGACAATAAGGGACTGATCTATGGTATGGGACATGCCGTATACTCCCTGTCAGATCCGAGAGAGCGAGTGTTCAAGGATTATGTCGTTAAGCTGGCTCATGAAAAGGGCAGGGAAAAAGATCTCAGGTTGTACGAGAACATAGAGGAGCTTGCCCCGGAGCTGATCGCAAAGCAGCGTAAGATCTTCAAAGGTGTAAGTCCAAATGTGGATTTCTACAGCGGATTTGTATATGATATGCTGGGAATTCCGATGGAGCTTTACACAGCGATGTTTGCAGTCGCACGTATCGTTGGATGGAGCGCACACAGGATCGAGGAGCTGATCACGAATAACCGGATCATGCGTCCGGCATATATGAGTATCATGGAGAAAAATCCCCAGATATAAACAATAGCCAAAAACAAAGCATAGTTTATAACATGAAAACAGACAGTTTATAAGGCCCGTTGAGGTTCTTACAGACTGTCTGTTTTTATGTATGGATTACTGTGTCAGCTATAAAATAGATCAGATAATACAGTAAAAAATATACAGAAGAAAATATATAGAAGGAATCCGCATAAACATATATTTTACATAAATAGAAAAGCAACGGATCACATATACTTAGAAAGAAATGTAAAATTTCCCGATGCTTTTCAGGGGTTATCAGAAAGAACCGGAAATAAGGGAAATTATTTGGGGGATGCCGGTAATACATTGAAAATAAATGATTTTACCATGATTTTACAAAGAATTTTCAAATGCTTGATAGCGACAAAAATCGGGATGGTGTAAATTGAAGAACAGTGAAGCAGAAGAGAGATAGATGGTATATGAAAGTAACACTTGAAGATGTAAAGAAGAACAAAGCAGTTCAGACATATATAAGGATGGCAGATGAATCTCTGCGCGCAATGGGATATACGGAGCATGGATTTGCACATGTAGAACGCGTGGCAGAGACAGCAAGGGAGATATTGTTGACGCTTGGCTATTCAGAACGTGAAGCGGAGCTTGCGAGTATCGCAGGGTATCTTCATGATATCGGAAACGTTGTGAATCGGGAAGGACATGCACAGTCCGGAGCAGTTATGGCATTTCGAATATTGGACGATATGGGAGCAGATCCGGAGGACACAGCTGTAATTATAACAGCAATTGGAAATCATGATGAGTCAGCGGCATTTCCGGTAAATCCGATCGCAGCAGCATTGCTGATCGCGGATAAAAGTGATGTGAGAAATTCGAGAGTCAGAAATACGGATATTTCATCCTTTGATATTCATGACAGAGTGAACTATGCCGTAAAAGAAAACAAACTGAAGATTATCAAGGATTCACATATTGAGCTGAAGTTAAAGATCGATAAATCCATGTGTGCCGTTATGGATTATTTCGAGATCTTTTTACAGCGTATGATCCTGTGCAGGAAGTCGGCAGAGGTGCTTGGGCTGGAATTCTGGCTTACGATCAATAAACAACGGGTAATCTGACAGGGGGTGTATGGCGATTCAAAGAATATTTCATTACATAAAAGAGAAAATAACAGGAGCGATAAAAAGAATGAATAACGAAGAAAAGAATCTGAAAAATCAGGAGTCTGTAACTACAGATGGAACAGAGAAAGTAACGATCATAACAGGTAATACGGATGTATCTGAGGATTGGTCAAATGATGACATACGAAAGGATGAATTAAAAAACAAAGTAAAGGGTATTCGGTTTGGAAGAAAAAATAAGCAGAAGGAAGAAAATGAGAAAATACAGGAAGAGAAGCCGGTAAAAAAGGTGAACCATGTCGGACTGTATGAAAATCGTGAATTATCATGGTTGAAGTTCAATGAGCGTGTGCTGGAGGAGGCAGAAGATACCTGTGTTCCATTGTGTGAGCGGATGACATTTCTGTCTATTTTTCAGAGTAATCTGGATGAATTCTTTATGGTGCGTGTCGGTTCTTTGGAGGATCAGAAGCTGTTAAGCCAGAAGCTTCGGGAGAATAAGACGAATATGACAGCGGGAGAGCAGATCGATGCAATCTTAAAGCGTGTATCCGAGTTGAATGACAGGAAGGATGCCATCTATACGTCTATTATGAAAGAGGTTGGAGAGAAAGGCGTTCATCTGACTGATTTCAAAGCACTTACAAAATCGGAGAGCAAATATCTGGAAGAATATTTTATGAAAGAGATTGTGCCACTGTTATCTGTTATGATCGTGGGAAGAAAGCAGCCGTTTCCATTTTTGAAGGGACAGGAGATTTATGCGCTTGCGGTTCTTGGAACACGAAGTGACAAGAAAAAGATCGGAATCATTCCGTGCAGCAGTTCTGTATTCCCAAGACTGATCCGGATTCCGACGAAGGATGATACTTATATGCTGGTCGAAGAACTGATCCTGCATTTTCTGCCAAAGGTTTATAAAGGCTATAAGGTTCTTGAAAAATCCGTGATCCGTGTAACGAGAAATGCGGATATTGATTTTAATGCAGTCTATGATGAAGACCTTGATTACAGAGATAAGATGGCACAGATCGTAAAGCTCAGAAAGAAGCTGGCACCTGTACGACTGGAATTATCCCGAGATATTAATGGAGATATGATAAAGCAGGTATGCGAGTATGCAGAGATGGAGGAACCGCATGTGTTCTTAAATCAGGCACCGCTTGACCTCTCCTTCTTGTTCCAGATTGAGGATATCCTGAGAAAGGATGCAACGCTTGTCTATCAGAGACGTGTACCACAGGCATCTCCGATGCTAAAGAGCAATGAGCATATCATACCACAGATATTGGATCATGACGTATTGTTATCCTATCCGTATGAGAGCATCAAACCGTTTTTGCAGATGCTTCAGGAGGCTGCCCGCGATCCGGAGGTTATCTCTATTCGTATGACACTTTACCGTCTGGCAAGAAACAGCAAGGTGGTAGAGGCTTTGACCGAAGCTGCCGAAAATGGCAAGCAGGTTGATGTGCTGGTTGAATTAAAGGCCAGATTTGACGAGGCAAATAATATCGAGTGGAGTCGGACATTAGAGGATGCGGGCTGCCATGTTGTATATGGTATAGATGGCTTAAAGGTTCATTCAAAGCTATGCCTGATCACCAGAAAGGTTGGAGATGAGATTCAGTATATTACACAGGTGGGAACCGGAAATTATAACGAAAAGACTTCCAGATTATATACGGATCTGTCACTGATCACGGCAGATAAAAGGATCGGTGAGGAGGCAGCAAAGGTATTCCAGGCAATCCTGCTTGGTTCCGTGGTAGAAGATATGGAGCATCTGCTGGTTGCACCAAAATGTCTTCAGAATAAAGTAATTGCTATGATCGAGAATGAGATTCAGATCGCAAAGGAAGGAAAGCCGGCTTATATCGGAATCAAGATCAATTCGCTGACAGATAAGAAGATCATAGATAAGCTGATCGATGCATCCAGAGCCGGAGTAAAGATCGATATGGTGATCCGTGGTATTAACTGTTTGAGAAGCGGAATACCGGGGGATACCGATAATATTCATATTGTAAGTATCGTGGGGCGTTTTCTGGAACATTCCAGAATCTATATATTCGGAACGCATGACAGAGATAAGGTCTATATCGCATCGGCTGATTATATGACCAGAAATACACTTCGACGTGTAGAAGTAGCAGCACCGCTTTATGATGAGACGGTAAAGAATAAAGTTCGTAAGATATTTGCAACGATGCTTCGGGATAATGTGAAAGCGAGAGAGCAGCAGCCGGACGGCAGCTATCAGAAGCTTCCGATGGTCGGACCTGTGTTGAATTCTCAGGAATATTTCTATGAGGGAGCATACAAAGAAGCAGGTGATGCCTTTCATCAGTTGCTGCGCAGGCAGGATGCGGAACAGGAAAATAAATAGCAGATAATATAAGCGAATAAGCGATAAGAATAAAACAGCTATAGAACGCGCATAATTTCTATAGCTGTTTTATTGCTGTATTTTGTATTATTAGGTTGAAAATAGCGGGTGAAATAGATATAATAAAGTAGTCGAAACAGGTAGATTTTTAGAGAATTATTTTAGACAACAAACCTGTCACTGATAAAAATGAGTAAGGAGTTTTAACAGCAGCATGAAGCTTTCAATTATATGGAGATTATCTGACAGGGAGGAAAAGAACCTCATCACAGGGAACAGCCTGCAGAAGCAGCTGGAGGATTATACAGGTGATATTCAGCTTTTGGTCTACAAGGGAAACGGACAGACATTTGAGGAGACTTTGACAGGTGAAAATCTTGATATTTCTATATATGATATAAATAAAATTCCAGAGAACAGTAATATATTTGAAGACGCAAAAAGTCATGTAACAGGTGATTATGTTACATTTACGGATAGCGGTGACCGGTGGTCAGACGGAGCATTTGTACGTCTTGTAGCAGAACTTGAGATGCATAATAAAAGTACGGTTATTATGCTGAAAAAATGCGGCACAGATGGGCCTGTTGATGCATTTGCAGGGGATACAACCGGAAAGAAAGTGATCGATCAGGTGCTTCGTAAGAAATTCCACTGCCATCCGTTTTATTTTGGTGGAACAATTCTACGTACAGATAAAATGAATAAACTGGAATTCAAAAATGATTATAAGCAGGCAATGGAACAGGCCAGTATGCTGGATATCTGTGCAAAAGAAAAGAATGTATTATATATCAGCTATATCACATATTTGCGTGATATGGATGAAAATCAGCCATATGCAAAGAATCAGACGGATCTGTTCCGGACATTCTGGCTGCCATTTCTTGCAGAGCTGCAGACTCAGTATGAGACAGTTCCGGTATTTATTCAATATCATTTGATGCATGTGTTAAAAGGCTTTATAGAGCAGAATATGGCGGATTGCGGATTTGGAGAAACTGATCCTGATCGCGAAGTGGTGTTTTCCGAGATTAAACAGCTGCTTTCATATGTAGAAGATGATGTTATGCTGAACTGCTACAAATTGAAGGAAACACAGGTTCCGGATATTGTAAAGATGTTTTATGGAAAATTAAAGTATGACGAAGAATATGTCTTTGAGAAGAAGTATTTTGATGCAGAAGCATATTATGGATCGGCAAATACGATCCTGGATAAGATAAGTAATCTGAAGCTTCAGATCGATCAGATCAAATACAGGGATGGAAATTTGTGTGTGGATGGACATGTTCATCCGATCCTTGCTGCTATGGCTGATCAGGTTTATTTTATGTTTGGTGGCAAGAAGAAAGTATTTGTTTACAGCGGCAGTTATACAGGAAAAGAGATTATGGGGCAGACGATGTATCAGGAAGCGATGATACATGTAGATATGCCATTTGAGGATCGAAAAGATTGTTATCTCTTATGTTTTGCTAATTTCGGTGATGAATCTATCAGGATTCCTTTGGGATTTGATTCGGCATATGTTCCGATAAGTGATCCAAATGTTGGAATTGAATGGAATCTTGGCGGATACAGTGCCAGATCAGAAAATGATGGTATTTATTTTTTCAAATGTTCTAATCAGGATAAATGCCAGAAAGAAAAATTATTTGAGAAGAAACTGGGAAAAACCCGTACACAGGCTGCAAAAGAAAATTGCAGGCTCAGAAAAATGTTCTATAAAGAGACTGCAAATAAGAATAATGCAGTAGTGTTATTCATGGCTGATACGGATCAGACAGAGAGTCGTATCACGGAATTATATCAATATGCAGTATCCGAAAAAGATGGAAATGAATATTATTTTGTTTCAGAACCTGGAAGCACAGTATGGAAAAAACTGGAAGCTGCCGGGGGCAGAATGGTAGAAAAGAACAGTATGCAGCATAAACTGTTAATGCTGTCAGCAGACAGATTGATCGTGTCGACTACGGACTTAAGGGGGTATATTCCATTTGATGGAGAGCAGATGGAGTATGTCAGAGATTTGATACATTTTGATGTAGTATGTATAGGAGAGCCTGGACAGGGGACAGATATTGTTATGGAAAGATATCGCTGGGAGACGCCGATCCGACTTTATTTCTGTACATCGGAAGAACAGATGCTTCAGATGCAGAGACCTGAATATGGATTTTACGGAAGAGATATTCTGCGTTACAAAGAAGACATATCTGAAATATACAGCAGTATTAAGCCGGAACTGAACGGAGAGAAGAAATCAGAAAAGATCCATTTGCTTCCGAATCAGTCAGAAGGACTTGTTGACTGTAAGAAGACCACAGAACCGGATACTACAGAACATAAGGAATGGGAATCTCAGGTTCAGGAGATGGTAGAGCTTGCAAAAGAGAACAAGGTAAAACCCGGTAGGAAAAATGTAACAGATGCTTATTACGGTCGTAAGATCGTTCCAAATACGGTTGCTCTGGTAGGACTTGGAAAAGGCGTGCGTGGTTCCATGCAGTATATCCTGAATGAACTGAATTCAAATGACTGCTTCAGGGATTTTAAGATCTATGTGCGGACGGATGAGGAAACGGATGCAACAGTTCAGACCTATATTAAGAATAATAACTGGACGCGGACACAGACCATTATAAAAGATGCACAATATATGGAGATAATAGAGTCTGCACAGTATCTGCTCACTGAGGTATATTTCCCGGTTGGCTGGGTGAAAAAGGATGGCCAGACCTATATCAATATCTGGCATGGCACACCATTAAAGAAGCTGGGACTTGCCAAGAATGCAAACGGAAAGCATAAAGATGGAAACACACAGAAGAATTTTATAGATGCAGATTATCTGTTATATCCAAATGAATACACAAAGGTGCATATGCTGGAGTCATATAAGGTAGCAACACTGATGCAGGGAAAAGCTTTGAACCTTGGTTATCCAAGAACCGGCGGAATGCTTGCAGCATCAAAAGCAGATCTGCATGAGCTTCGTGCCGAGCTTGCGCCGAACGGTGAACATCTGTATGCATATATGCCTACCTGGAAAGATTATCTGGACGTAGAACAGGTTATAGATGAGTCAAAAGAATTATTAGATTATCTGGATGCAAATCTCAGAGATGATCAGATCTTATATGTAAATCTGCATCATAAAGTCAGTGATTCTCTTGATTACAGTGTATATAAGAGAATTAAGAAATTCCCGCCGACGGTAGACAGTTACCAGCTGCTTGCGCTTACAGATGCATTGCTCACGGATTACTCCAGTGTATTTTATGATTATCTGGTGCTGCGCAGACAGATCATTCTGTATTGCAATGATTATGAATTATATCGCAAGAAACGTGGAACATACATGGATCTGATGGAGCTTCCATTTGACAAAGTGCGTACGAAAGAAGAAGTGCTGGAAGCAATTAACCGCGGGAAGACATATGACGATGAAGCTGCATATAAGGAATTCTGCGCTTATGATTCTGTGGATAATGCGAAGAAGCTCTGTAGTCTGTTTACAGGTACAGAGGAATATGTAGATGTAGAGCCAATTTCGGATCATGCGAAGAAACAGGTGCTGATCTATTCGGATTCCTGTGGAGATTCGGAAGATACCAGACGTCTTCGAACCTATATAGAATCTGACGGACATGATGATATGGATGTATTCATTTCATGTAACCGACATCTGACAAATGACAATAAGGATACAGCTTATCCGATGCTGAATAAAATACCGGTTATTGGAACTCATGATGAATATCATTTGAGTGGAGCAGGTATTGCAGCACAGAAGCTCTATGACAATAAAAAGATCACGATCGAACAGGCAATGGGAGTATGGAAATACGACTATGCGGCCGCCGGTAGACGTTTCTTTGGACAGGCGCCATTTGATCTGATCCTATTATATGATGTCATCGATGCACAAAAGCTTCTGTCATTGACATTTATGGAAACACCAAATAAAATATTATGTATCAGTGATGACATGTTCAGGAAACTGGTGGTGGAAAAAGATCAGTTTCTTAAGGATGCCCTGAAGGTGTGCCTGCCATACATGAGGGGAATATTTGTAAAGACAGAAGAACAGCGGATGATTTTCAAAGCCATATATGGTGATGCATATGCAGTTCAGCTTATTACAAATGAAAAAGATTTAAAGAATCTGATTGCGTTAGCTGTCAGGGATGAAGGAGAATGATATGAAGAAGGTAATTACGTATGGAACATTTGATCTGCTCCATTATGGACATATTAACCTGCTCCGCAGAGCAAAAGAGATGGGCGATTATCTGATCGTTGCATTATCAACAGATGAATTTAACTGGAATCAGAAGAAGAAGAAATGTTATTTTTCATATGAAGAAAGAAAACAGCTTCTGGAAGCAATCCGCTATGTAGATCTGGTTATTCCGGAGGAAAGCTGGGAGCAGAAGAAAGAAGATATCAAGGAATTCAAAGTAGATACCTTTGTTATGGGAAATGATTGGGAAGGAAAATTTGACTTCTTAAAAGAGCAGTGTGAGGTTGTATATCTGCCAAGAACACCGGATATCTCAACGACACAGATCAAAGATGATTTAGGAAAATAAAAGGCGGTTAATCAGCATGAAGGTTCATGTGCCACATTTGAAGTTAGGGCATAAGACAAGAAGACTTGTATATGTCGGAAATGGTGCAACATCAGTAGACAAAGAATATAATAAGACAGAATCGGCAGATTGTGACCGGCGTTTTGTCAGTACTATATGGAGCGGATTCTCATATCCGAAACTACAGAACCCTTTTGTAAGAGAAGATGCAGACTGTATCGGGTTTTATGCCAGAAGACGGACTCCTGCTGTATGGGAATGGTACTGTACGGATGGAAGCTGGCACAGAACAGAGGCGGATATGCCGGAAAAAATGCTGCTTCCGGTTGGATCATCAGTGAAAGAGCTGTATAAGGAAGAGAATAGTATTTATTTTGTCACACAGTGGGAAGATAAGCATGGAATTCGCGTGAACTGCGGATCAGATATATTCTCAAAGCCTTTGATGGGACATGCATTTGGTGGCATGGATGACAAGACTTATCATAATACGATGGCAGCACTGGAGCATGGGATAGGAACAGGTTATAAGGATTTTGAGATCGATTTTTCCTATACCACTGATGGTCGGTTGGTACTTAGTCATGGTTGGTCGCCGAGTAACTGCAAGTGTCTCGGAATTACATATAAACCGGATTTTGATAACATGACATATGAACGTGTGATGAATATGCCGATTCATGGGAATCCGATCATGGATGCGAGACAATTTTATGAAAGAGTAAAGGACGAACCGGACTACAGGTTTGAGGTGGATTTTCATAGTAAGAAAGATGGAAATGAAATTAAAGAAATCACAGAAATTTTGTTGGATGATTTTCAGCATGATGAGGCATTCCTGGATCGACTGCTGGTACAGGTATACAATAAGACAATGTATGAACAGATAGATTCTGTATATCTTTTTAAAAATTATATGTATCTGATTGGACGGCGGACGGAAAGGCTTGATTCCATTATTACGTATTGTCTGGATCATGGAATATGCAGCATAGCTATTCGGATGAATTATGTGAATGAGAAAATGATTCATAAAGTTCATAATGCAGGATTGTATGTATTTTGCTATACGATTAAGAAAGATGCAGATTATGCAAAACACCTGTTGGATTCCGGTGTTGATACAATCTGTACGGATTTTGTTACAGAGGAGCTGTTGGATGAGGCGGATGGGTTTGGATATTTTCCATTCTATATATGCTATAACAGTGATCGAGCTGATGTAGAAAATCATTATTCAGAAGATGTTCAAGATCAGTTTTTACAGACGAAGAAGGGAAATCTGGAGTACAAGGACAAAACGGTTTGGGAGAATGACGGAACAGGAACACTTCGTAAATGTGAATTTTCGGTTCCGGGAAAACGTTTCGTTGGTTGGAAGCTTCGCGTAACCTTAGATGGAAATACATTCTGGTATTGTAAAGATGGATTGTATCATATCAAGAAGGATTTCGATGAGACAAAGGATGTCATACCTTACATATTTGCAGATGAGGCGGTCATTCCTGTCTGGAAGGTAAAACGAAACATGAAATTAGTGATGGTAGCTATATGGGAGGATCTTGGGTGATCCTCCCATATTTTCTAGTTTTTCCGATGTTCTATCCGCCTGTGCCTGCTGTCAGGGTGGAGAGGAAAACATAAAGTGTAATTTCCGTTATGATGCCGGCACAAAGCCCTTGTCTGAACCCATAAGGGTGAGTTAGGGCGACTGACGGCAAATAGGCGTGCGGGCAGAATAGGAAATGAAACGCGTTTTCTCTCCACCCTGACAGCAGGCACAGGCGGATGGAATGCGGCATATGTTGATAGCTTGTTTTTACCAAGCACGGCTGACCGCAGGTACAGGTAAATGGAATATCGAATAATAAAGATAAAACAGGGAAGGAAATATGATTATGAAGATAGTGTTTTTGGATCGTAAGACGATAGGAGAAGATATTGACTTGACAGACTTTGAGACTTTGGGTGAGGTTGTAACATATGAAATGTCACAGCCGGAAGAAGTTCCGGAGCGGGTAGTAGATGCAGATGTTATCATCGTGAATAAGGTACCGGTAAACGAGCAGACGATCGGAACTGCTCAGAATCTGAAGCTGGTCTGCGTAGCAGCAACCGGAACAAATAATCTGGATAAAGATTATCTGGATAAACGGGGAATTGAATGGAGAAATGCAGCCGGATATTCCACCACGATCGTTGCACAGCACACATTTGCCATGCTCTTTTATCTGCTCGAAAAGCTCCGGTATTATGATGATTATGTAAAGAATGGATCATATCAGAAAAATGATGTATTTACCTGGTTTGGCGAGCCGTTTACAGAGCTTGCCGGAAAGACATGGGGCATCATCGGACTTGGAGCGATCGGAAGGAAGGTAGCGGATATAGCAAAGGCATTTGGCGCACATGTAATCTATTATTCAGCATCCGGCAGACCGGTACAGGAGGGCTATGAGCAGGTTGACCTGAATACACTTCTTCGGACATCTGATGTTATATCGGTTCATGCGCCATTAAATGAATATACCGAGAACCTGATGAATAAAGCGGCATTTGCAAAGATGAAACGATCCGCGATCTTCCTGAACCTTGGACGTGGACCGATCGTAGTAGAAGAAGATCTTGTGGAAGCCTTGAAGCAGGGCACGATCGCAGCCGCAGGCGTAGATGTCCTTCGGACGGAACCGATACAGCCGGACAATCCTTTGCTTGCTATAAAGGACAGCCATAAGCTACTCATCACGCCACATATCGCCTGGGCAAGCACCGAAGCCCGCACCCGCCTGATGCAGATCGTCCTTGACCATGTAAAAGGATTTTGTTGAGACGAGATAAAATGGGTATAAAGAGTGCGTGGGCGGATTGATACCCGGAAATAATTAAGAAGATGGGTATAGTGTAAAATAAATGAATTTTATACCCATAAATAAAATGATTTTTGGGTATGGAAGATTGCTATGGGCTATAATACCCGGAAGCAAGATGGAGATAAGGGTATAGATTATCAAAATAAAAGCATATACCCTAAAAATAAAATTTGATGTGGTATGAAGTGTTATAAAGTGGTTTGGTACCCATTAACTATATAAAGCAGGAGAAAAGAATTAGTATAGTGCAGAAAAATAAAATAGAGGACCCTGAGATATATATTCACTATTATGAAGCAAGCCTATCTGAATGTCGGTCCTTAGCGATCTGCGAAAGCAGGAGCTTAGTACCGCTACATGAAGAACCGCGTGATACAAAAATTCGTGGTAAAAATGGGGAGATTTCAAACGCACAATGTATAAAAACAAAGAAACTTATCTTAAAAGACCTAAACTTTAAGAGAAGAAAGAAATAATTTAAAAGATATAAGTCTATAACATAAAAGGTAAAGATCCAAAATAGTCACGGATACTTTACCTTTTTTTTGCCAAAATTTGTCTCGCAAAAAAAATACTATATTTAATATGAATAAAAGGATAGAAAAGTGAGGTAGCGATACCATGGAAAATAATATCAAAGTAAATGATGTTGTATCAATTCCGAAAAACTTATGTGGAAATAAGTCTTGTGTTGGAACTGTAACAGGAGTGTATCCCAATTTCATAACTGTAAAGGTAAATGACACAAAGTTTACAGAAACAATATTAAACTGTGATATAAAAAAACTTAAAGTGTTGATCCGGAAACAGAATAGTATTGTAGAAAGGGAAGTTGATGATATATTAGATGCATTAAAATAATATATCGTTTGGTCAGATAAATGAAATGTAAATTATGCGGACGAAGAGAGAAAAAATATATAAAGGTAGTAAGTGGTACTATATGTCCGGGATGCTATAATTCGTTCCCGGATATGATCAGGAATAATATAGAAACACTTACGCCCAAGCAACTTATTTCTTTAAAGGATATTTTTAGAAAAATAACGCAGGAAGATAGAGAGAGAGAGTATTGGGGATTTATAGATGAAACAACTTTTTTCTCGGATCATTCGATATGTTTTAATGATACAGCTATCGATTATATAGACATAGCCGATATACACCTCAATTTTCATCCCCTAAAAAGAGACAAGGATGTTCCAGAGCTGGTGCATGGGTATTCTACGATTGTTATCACAACTAAAAAACCTAAAATTCGAATTGAGGAAAGAATCAAAGAAGAAGACTCAGAAATGATTCGCTATTCAATTCACGGAAGGGACATTACATATGCATTTGAGGATTTATGGCTATTGCCAGTTGCGGAAATACAAAAAGTTGCAGCAGGAAAACGTCCTGATTTAAAAGACTATAGAGATGTATATTTCAAATTTGTTCGAAATATGAATACTCAACCATATTTTGAAGATTACGAAAAAGAAAGAGAAAATGCATATAAATGGTCAAATGAACATCATGGTTATACTGATGCAACTAACAAGAAAAAAACACAGACCAGTAAGAAGAAACAAAAAAACACATCGAAACAGGAAGAAAAAAAATTATCTGAATTTGAAAAGGCAACAATGTTATTCAAGTTGAGTATACCATATTCGGAGAAACAATTAAAAGAGCGAAGAAATGAACTTATAAAAAATGTTCATCCGGACGCAGGGGGATCAACGGAAGACGCTGCGATAATTAATGAGTATTATGATATCCTGAAAAAGTTTGTAGTTTAATCGATAACAGAAGGGAGGATCTATGAATAGAACAGAATATAAAAAACACGATGAAAATTATAATAGCTGCCAGTTAATAAAGCATATATGTTTATTAACGCTGGCATGTATTACGGTTATTATACTATCAAAAAAATTATTTACCATAAATTATATTCCAAGTGAATCTATGGCTCCTACCTTGAATGTTGGAGACATAGTAATTGGAAGTTGCTTAAATCAGGAAATAAATAGATATGATATAATTGTATTTCACGCGCCGAATGGAATAAGAACGACAGTTCCGAATGAAAAGCTAATCAAAAGAGTGATTGGTTTGCCGGGGGATACCATTGAAATAAAGAGCAATCATATATATATTAATGGAGATGTAATACAGGATGATTTTTGCAATGAAATGGAAACAAAGGATGCGACATTTGTAGTTCCCGATAACGAATATTTTGTCATGGGGGACAACCGGAATAATTCATATGATTCACGATTTTGGAATGGAATATATGTAAAGAAATCCGATATTATTTCTGTTCAGAAAATAGTAATTTATCCATTTGGTTCATTTGGTAAATTGTAATGGTAAAAAGAAATATAGGAGAAAAAACAAAATGGTAAAGGAGAAAATGTTCGATTTTTGTACTTCATGCAGAAAAGAAACATCATACAAAATATGTAAGAAAACAGTACAAAAAGTTATCAAAGGCAAATCTTACGAATTCGAAATTGCGATTGCATTTTGCAATGAATGTGGAAAGGAGATGGATATTCCCAGTCTTTTAGATTCAAATGTAAAGTCTATTGATGAACAGTATAGACAGATTGAAGGATTGATTAGTGTAGATGATATTCAGAAAATCATGGATATTTATAATATTGGGAAAGAACCATTATCAATTGCGCTTGGGGTTGGAGAAACAACAATTACCAGATATTTATCTGGTCAGATGCCTTCAAAAGAACATTCAAACATTCTTTTGAGGATTTTGAGTGATAAAGAATATTTCTCTGATCTTATGTCAAGGAAAGAAAAGTGTCCTGTAGAAAATTGTTCTAATTGTAAATATTATTTCTATGATTATTCCACAGGAGCATCAGAATGCGGACAGGAGGATAATATGACAGAGGAAGAGATTGATAAATACTTTATAGAAGAAAGAAATAAATGTCCTTTTTATGTGGAAAATGAATCATAATAGAAGAATAATGCCCGGTATGTTTAAAATATACCGGGCGTTATTTTTATGACATTTTCTATGGTACAGAATTATCATTAGATTAAACCATGTTCCTCCATAAATTTTTTTGCATATGGATAAAAATCACCTTCAAGCTCATCGTCTTTAAATTCGCGTGCAATATCATCAATGGTAATATCTTTTGCTAATAATTCCATAAAGAAGTCTAATTCATCCAGTTGATGTTCTTCGTAGTAATCTCTCATTGATAGTATTTCGTCATATAAATCCATGTCTGATTTACTACATAAACTTAGAAAGGATTGTTTCTTATCGGTGTAACAATGCATCAATTTTTCGTTATTATGTGCATCTATTCTTAATTCTGTATTTTCAGAAACACCAAGTTCCTTGGCAAATTCATTTAACTCTTTTAATGTCATACATGAACACTCCTTATTAATTTTATTTAAAAAAAATATGCAAAAAGCTATTCAAATAAATAATCATTATTTGTTTTCAAATTACATAACATATTTTATTTATACAAATATAAAATGGAGGATATACACATGAAAAAATACAGTTTAAAAGATATTATAGAAACATACAGAGATTCAGAACAGTTGACTACTGATGAAAGAAAAGTAGTAGCGAAATATATTCAGGAGCTTACTGGCATATCTTCAGAGGATATGAATCTTATTTTGGAAGGATATCAAAGTATTATTTCTCGAATCAAAGAAATGATGGAGAAAGATGCTTGTACATATGTTAAGAATGATGATGGAGGTTTTACAAGATATATATTTGTTGATTATAGTGAACAATATTTATCAGATAATACGATCTCAGATATCTTCTGTGATGAAAATCCTAGAAATGCATTTTATGATTATCTGAGCGAAAAAGCTATTGAAAATATGGAATATGAAGAGGATCTTGTAAACGAAGAAATCAGATCATATCTTTCCGAGGATGAATTACTGGTATACGAAGCTAACATAGATAAAATATGGGATGAAATCCGCAATATACTTACTATAGCTTATAATCCAGATGATTTTAAAGCGGATGTATTAATTGATATTGGAATCGACACAGGAGATGCTAATTATGAGTATACGTTGAACAATATCACGAACTATTGCGGATCAGGATGCATAAGCGAGCATTCGTCTATTCTATGGTTATGTAAGCAGCAAGGAAAAGAAGCAGCCTTTAGAACAAATATTGAGAATGGATATAAAGACGGTTCATTTATTTCTTCAGTTCGGGATGAGCTTGATAATCTGACGTCTTCTATAGGGTGCCTTACTTTTCTTGTTAAGACAGATCTTGAAACAGCATTTAATCTCTATGATAAGTATTATAAAGAATATAAATTAAATAATTTTTATGATATTGAAAAGAGAAAAGGCACAGAAACCATTACGATAGGCAAGGATACAAATTGTGGATTATTTGATCTATTTAACGGCGGTGGATCATTGTTCGAAATAAAACTGGATAAAGATGTAGTAGTTCCGATAAAGTATATTGGGAAAATGAATGTAGATCAGAACTTTGGTCGATATTCAGTGCGAGATGTATATGGCATAGACTCATCGTTTTGGAAAGAAAGTCTTAAAATATCATAACTGTATCCATTGTTGCAGGAGATGTCATCATAGTAGATGGCATCTTTTGTTATTTATTTAGGAACCAGAAAACATATTATAAATATCAAACTATAATAAATAGGAGGATATGAAAAATGTTAGAAAAAATAGAGATAGGAAAACGGAGTAGTTTACCATTATTGATCATATCTGCTGCTGATGGCGTTGCATCTACAGGAAGTATATATCAGAAATTAATGGTTAAAGACATCGAAGGCTCAAAAGCTTCTATGTATAACTTTGGAAAAGGAGTATCTGAAAAAGATATAATATCCGCGGTTGTAGAGGCAGTTGATTATAGTGGAAAGAAAAGCTTTCACTTAAAAGACTGGAACCAAGCTGATGAAGGAATAACGGCTACAGATTTTTTGCCAAAGGCAGAAATAGATATAAAAGCGACTTGGAAGATGGTTGCAAACATGATCAAAACAATCACTGACACAAATCTCTGTAAGCTTGTCTGCAAGGTGTTGTGGAATGATAATAATACATTTAGAACATCCCCTCTTAGTGCTACAGAACGGTATGCCCGGATCGGTGGCGTATTAGAGGCAACAGCAAAGCTGATGGAATTGTCTGAAGCTACAGCAAATATCATGAATCTGGACCGGAATATAATGGTTGCCGCAAGTGCCGTTTATTACATCGGAAATATTGAAATGACAGATGCAGAATTTGCTCCTACAGCAAATGTTGTACTTACTACCCCTGCAATAATAACACATGATAAGCTTATATTAGCAGAACATATGTTAGCTGAAAATGAGATGGTAGATCCTGAAACATTTAAGATTCTTGACAATATCATTTTATCAGGTACATATGATCAGTATGGTGCAACATTGGAAGCAAAAGTAATACAGATGTTAAGCAGGATTGTCATGAAGGTAGATGCCGGAAATAGAATTATGAATGGTTTGGAATCTGGAGCATTCCTCGATACTTATAAGCAACCATGGTATAAACGTAAAGAATCGCTCAATACTGAAACAGCACTTAAGGAGGAAACAGCATGAGTAACCCAAACAATCTTGTAATTTTAAAAGGAGATATCTTTTCAGAAGTTCAGTTTTATTACAAAAAAGGCACTGATATTCCAATATACTGCGAATTTGATTTGAAAGTTGCACGAAACTATTTGAACAAGGGCGAACAGAAATATGATTACCCTCGCGTCAAGTATGCAAAAGATGATCTTATGAAACTTGCAAACATAAAAGTTGGAAGTAAAATCAGCCTTATTGGAGCATATAATTCTGAATTCTATGATTATGAAGGAAAGAAAATTAAGAAACAGATCGTTTTGGCAGATAATATTGAGGTATCTGAATTTATCACTGCCCCGGCTATGCCAGAACAGATTGATCTTCCTTATTAAAACTCATTTTTCTAATTAAAAAGCAGGTGGATAAAACCACCTGTTTTTTTTAAACTTATAAAATAATCACATATTTATAATGAAAACGTATTACTAACTGAAAGGGGTTAAAATAAATAATGAAAACGAAACGAAAAGTTACAATAATGATGTGCTTGCTATGGACAATATTAATTACAGGAATAGCCGGATGTGGGAAAAAGGAAAATATACAAGAGGAGCAAACAGAATATAGTATATACTCAAACCAGATTGAGAGATCCACAGAGCCAGATTCCGGTCAGATCATTAAGGTTGAGACTGGAACTGGAGATGTATTTGATATCACTATTAACAATAAAAAAACGAATGTTTTAAGTTATGATCAGACAGCTAATTCTATTAGCGTGTGTAGTGATAAAGGAGATCTTCTTCAAACAGGAAATTTCTTATCTGAAAAAAAATATGCTGAATATTATAATGTGGTAATAAAAAATTGTAATATAATACAGGAAGGCGAAGATGCAAATGTTAGATACATTTTTTATTCATATCCCTCTTCAGAGAAAAGTGTAGTGTATGAAATACTTGGTTGGATTGTTGGATCTAATAGCGGACTTGTTATGAAGGGAAATGATGATAAAGATGAAACATTAGATATTTTTACTGATCTTTATTTTAATGTGATGGAAACGGATCAAATGAACGAATATTATATTTTCAGTCCACCGAGTAATTAAGTTTTGAATAATTTTGGGGTAGTAGGAAAATATTTCAGTCCTATTACCCTAAAAATGATATTTTCAATTTACACTGTATCTAATGGTCGTAACTGTATTATGTATGATATAATTATCTGTGTCCATACGGTAGAATCATTTAATAATTTGTAATAAAAAGGAGCGAGATATGAGGAGAATACTTCGGATGATACAGGTAACAGAGAATTGCACAGATATAACTGAAGCCATAAAAGTAGTTGATATTGAAAATAATGCAGGTGTGGTCGAAGATGATTTTCGAGATTTCGGATGTGATGTTATTCATGTTTCGATTGATGGAACAGTTTATACAGCGTTGGTGGATGCTAATAGAGCAACAAAAAAAAGAAAAATCACAATTTTAAATAAAGATAGAAGTTTGATCTTAACAGGAAATGTTCTGATTTGTAAACCAGTAGCACAGAATCTTTCATCTTTATTGGATGATGATATTATAAATATACATAGGCATATCCGAGAAATGAGAAATTTAAGTGATAGAACATGTTGTTATGTAATCGAATGCGATAACATGAAATAACAATATAAATTATATTATATATTATGAGCGGAGAAAAGAGTATTATGGAATCGGTGTTAATTGCAATCGCATGCCTTTGTGCTGTACTTATTACAAGAATAAAGGTTGTATAAAAAACATAAATATAGTAAAATAAATCCAATATAAAGTAGGAAGGAAACGAGATCCAATGAATATCGCATATGTGAGAAAAAGCATAGATGAACAGAATGAAAAAAAGCAGATTGAAGAACTACAGAAGTATAACATTGATAAATGGTATACAGAAGAAAAATCTGCAAAAGATACCAATAGGACGCAGCTTCAGGCCATGCTTGATTTTGTCAATGAAGGAGATACTATTTATTTATACGATTTAGAAAGACTTTCCAGAGATCATAAAGATATATTTGATATCGTAGAAATGTTAAAAAGTAAGAAGGTTAATTTGGTAAGCCGGGGTGAAAAAATAGATGTAAATACATTTGCTGAACAATGTAAGTTGCTTGATTTGAAAATACCTGAACCAATAGTGGACGACATGGAGGAAGAGGACGACGAATATCCTGTTTAAAGGATAGAGTCTGAAGCGTCGTTTGTAGTTTACAAGTTAAATTAGTGATATACAAAATAGCCACAGTTTAATATAACTGTGGCTATAACAATTTTAAATCATGATCCTGTTTTGAACTTTATGAATTTACGATATCTTTCAAACTCTTACCAGCCTTAAATTTCGGAGATTTTGAAGCTGCAATCGTCATTGTTTCACCTGTTCTTGGATTACGGCCTTCTCTGGCTTCTCTTTTTGCTACTTCAAATGTTCCGAACCCCGGAATCTGGATCTTTTCACCTTTTTTCAGCTCTTCGGATATAACTTCAATAAGTCCCTTTAATGCTTTGTCTGCATCCTTTTTGGTTAATTCTGTTCTTGCCGCAATTTCTGCGATCAGTTCATTTTTTGTCATAAACATTCTCCTTTTAATATAAAATTCATTCAATTATTGAATGGATAGCGGTATATGAGAATCGAACTCATTATAAAATGCTGTATAATGCTTTTGTATATCCCTTTTGATAATATCGCTCTAATTACAAAAAATATGATATATTTTTTCCTTTTCTGTATGGAAATTATAACAAAATTATTGAAAAGGGCAGTTTTTGCAAAAAAAACATTTCAAATGGAATTTAATTCCATTTTTTGATCTTATTTGTTCCGGGTGCAGACAACATATTCATAATATAAGACAAAAACAAAGCTTTTATGGCTTTGTTTTATTTTTTTATGAAAGGACCTGCTATATGAAAAGAATAAAGATGTCTGCCAATATATTGTTTTCAGGAGTTGGATTTCAAGAAAGAGGAATAAGAAATACCGGGTTATATGAATTAGAAGTAAAGAATACCTCAGAAATAAAAAAGGAAGCAATATTAGCATATGCAGGGATTCATTGTGGATTAACTCCAGAAATGATTAAGGCATATAGAGAATATCCAACACTGGATTCAATGATTGAAGAATTAAAAGAAAAAAATATTGGTTTTATTCCGCCAGCAGATAACGAAAATGCTGGAATTCCGTTTGACTGGGAAAAATACAGAAAAAAGCCGGAATATATAAAAAAATACTGGCTTGCAGTTAAACTGAGCCATTGTCAAGGTGATATAAGCAGGATCAAAGAATTATCATATGCAGACTTATGGACAGTATCTTTTCCATGTCAGTCTATTTCTGTGGCCGGTAAGATGAAAGGTTTTAATCCGGATAGCGGTACAAGATCTTCTTTATTGTGGGAGAATATCAGACTCTTAAAAAACGCCTGTGATAAAGGCGAAGCCCCCAAATATATATTATTTGAGAATGTAAAGAATCTTGCAAAGAAATTTTTAAAGGATTTTGAAGCATTGATGGATGTGTTAGATGATCTAGGCTTTAATTCTTACTGGGATATATTAAACGGAAAAGATTGTGGTATTCCACATAACCGGGAGAGAGTATTTGTTGTCTGCATCAGAAAGGATCTGGATGATGGCACGTATCATTTTCCAAAGTCATTTGATAGTGGATTACGATTACAAGATGTTCTTTGTAAGGATGTGGATGAAAAATATTATCTTTGTGATGAAAAAGCACAACCATTTATAAATCAATTAATTCTTGATGGAAAAATCGAACCGGAGGTATAGGAAATGCTATATACAAAAAATGAAATAATACAGCTTTGTAATATATGTGAAAAAGAAAATGGACGGAAGAATCCGCAGCCCGGCAGAGTGTATGACATAAGAGGAATCGCACCTACATTAAACACGATGCAAGGAGGACATAGAGTACCATATATATTGTTAAAGGAGGAAAAATAATGAGGTTAGAACGTAGCATTTGCGTTGCAATGAGAGGCAGATATATAAATGATCCAAATAGCATAGTATCGGGATTACCTACAAAGCAAAGGCTTGAAATTGGAGTGGATGGTGGAGATGTGCTTACTGCTTTGACAACCGTTCTTAAAGACTCAATGATACTTGAAAAATACACGGAGGATCCAGATGACAATTAACGATAAATATAAAGACTTATGGGAATTAAAAGAAAATACATATCGACATATTAATCCTGATATGCCAATCGTCATATTTATGGATGGGAGAAATGTTACAAATAATCATAAAGGATTTCCCATGCTGGGTGATCATAATTATACACAATGTTTAATCGAGTGCGGAACGGAATTAGTCAGGGAAATTAATACAACAGCGATAATATATGCTGCGTTAGATGAAATATCATTTATATTTTATGACACAAAAGACATTATACAATATTTTGGTGTGGATGATAATGCGAATTATTTATGTACGTTGTTTATGCAGAGATTCACAAAAAAATTCTGGAATTACTTTGGTAATTTTTTTAAAAATACAATTTACAATATACCGAGTGAAGATATTTCAAGATATCTGGCATATAGAAAAGAAATATGTTACAGCGGAGGATTATGGTATATTGCAAAAGAATTTTTAAGCAAAGAGAAATACAGAGGATTAGCACTTCCAGAAATGGAACACTTATTAAAAAAGGAGAACCTATGGGATACATTTATATCAACTGACTATCTTTATAAAGGATATGAATATGAATATAAAAAAGATGATTATTCAGTTGTAGATATATATGATATTTTTTAGCTGCGTAGATAAAGGAGAGATAAAAATGATTAAGTACAGAATAAGAAGACTGACTCCTGAAGAAACATTTATATTGCAGGGAATGACAAAGAGTGATGTTGACAAATGTAAAGCTCTCAATATTCCTGAAAGTGAATTATATTCCATGGCCGGCAACGGCATTATAACGAATTGTGTAGAGTTAATTGCAGAGAGATTGTATCAGAATCAGGTAAATTCTCAATTCATAACAACCGATATGTTGTATGAGCAGGCAGAAGCTTGCATAAAAGATGAAATAGCATAAAAATATTATCGTTTTATTTTTTCTGCATTTTTCATCCATATTTAATATAACAACACATCCGAAGATAATGAAGAAAGGACGGTATAGGTATGGGAAAAGCATATAATAAAATTAATCCCAAGGATTATATAGACGAAATAGGGGGAGAACAATATCCTGATTATAATCGGCTCGTTGGTGTGCCTATCAAGCTTGGCAGGGATATGACAACCAGAGAATTATTCGATGATATAACAAAGCAGCTTATTAATGATGGTCTGGTAGAAGTAAGTAGTTTTGAAGATAAGACATTAATATCTTATCGTGATGAAAGTGAAGGAATCCCTATTTCCAGAGTAGTAGAAGATAAAGGGGAAGGTGTTATGGTTACATTTAATGAAAATGGATCTCTTTCGCCTTACGAGGAACCGACACTCGAAACATCAGATTATACACAGGATGCGATGGATCATAGCGAAGAATATGATGAAGAATATTATGAGGATCCGGATCCTGAATATGATGAAGAAGATCTGGATGAAGAAGAGGATCTGGACGAAGAAGAAGAATTGTATTAATACATAAAAACATCTAATTTGTAGAATTAGGTGTTTTTTTTGCAAAGTTAAGCTTCTATTTTAATTCCGTTATAATTTAAAAAAAACAGGAGGATGTAAGCAAACATGAGTAATATTATAACAGAATATGATTATCAGGTAGGATTTAAGGACGAAAGTTTACCACCTGAGAACGAGTTACGGATGATGTCTAAGGGAATAAAATCGCATGAATCGTCAAATTGGTACAATGGACGCATAAACAATGCCTTAAAAAAGAAACATATATCTGATCGGTATAAAATAATCTATATTGCGCCAAAAGGTTATTATGGATTTGATAAACAGAATATGACCGTTATACCTTTTTTAAACATTTTACAGCTGGTTTCGGATGAAGCTGCCACTGATGATGCAATAAGATATCTATTGGGATCAAACGTGGGAAAATAGCATGGCATATCCAGTTAGAATGAAATAAAAAAATCGGATTATACAATCCGATTTTTTTTGATCCAATAATATAATGGATACATGAGTTATAATATATTACTTTTTTGCTCGATTTGTTTTGTCCTGTTTGTAAGCTTCAGAAAAGGCTGCATGAGCTGCAAGATTTTCAAATAACCGCATCTGCATCCGGATATCATACACAATTTCACGCCATTCGTTAGCAGAAAAATTCATGACATTTTTCACTTCACTTGCAGGATCTTTCTGAGATATTTTGACATTGAGCATTCCTTTGTCATTTTTAATAACTGGGGCATAATAATTCGTAACTTCAACTACAAATGATTTTAGTCCGATATTACATGTTATTTTGACTTCATAGACGAATGATTTTCCGTCATCTCTGGTTTTACGAACCTTTGGTCGGACTCCCGGTTTATAAATATCAAAAATAATTCCTTTTTCAACATCATCTGAATTTAATTTTCCGGCATCCAGTAACTTAGATGCTTCTACAATAGCGTCCATCTGTGCCTGATTCTTTGGGTACTTCGCAAGATTTTTTTTCAGAAACATATAATGTGTGTTTAGCAGATCTTTATTATCCGAACTTTCAATTAAAACCTCGGCAGCAGTTTTACCTTTTAATTTTCCAGATGTAAATCGCACTGTGTAAGCACTTGATTTTTCTTTTGTTTCAGTCGCACCAGATAATTCCTGATCCATTAATTTATTAAATGCATAATCGCATCGGTCAAGTATAGCCGGAAGATCATGTTTTGGAATATTAAATGTAGCAGGTTTTCCATCTGCACTGATCATTACTCCAGAGAGTCTGGAATAGGTGTCGTCATATATTGCAAGCGGATAGTTGTTATTCTCAAATGTAGCAAGAGTAAAGTGATTTTCTAATGCGAATGTTTGCTCTTTAACAGAGTAGGTAAATTCCATAGGATTGTTTTTGGTACTGTATCCATTCTGTTTATCTGACATTTATTTTTCCTCCAATCGTTATAAATATAGGTTATTTTCTATAAATAATTATACCAATTCGGAAATTTATAAATTTTTTGCAGAAAAAATATCAAGGCGAATAGTTTATTTTGTTTGGAGCAACACACCATATTATTAGTAACAATCTAAAAAATAAGGAGGATTGAATGGATGTGGCAAAATAAATATGTAGAGTACCTTTCCGGGCAGGTAAACATGTTTGATGAGTTAGAAATCTTGCTTGCAAGATTACAGAAAAACGAAGCAAATGTTTCTCCGGAGTTATTAGCAACCAAATACAAAGAATCATATGATAAGTTAAAAGAGAAGATAAAAATATGTATTCAGGCGATGATCCTTGCACTTTTATCTGATCATATGCTTTTTAGTCAATCTGATAATGACATAATGAAATCTACAAAAAATAATATTCTTAATTTTGTTCGGTCAAATGAAAAAATGGATACGATATACCGAACTGCATATGTAACATACAACTTTAATACAGTGATGGAATTCATATCTGATATTTCAGCTGAGATTGAAGCAACGTATTACCTTCCATATTGGTTTTCAAAAATAATACAGAATAATGGAGTGTCATATTCCACGATTACTCATTATTGGAGAATAAATGGAAGTTGGGTTCGACCATATGATCAAAAGATTATGGTTGCCAATAAAGAAACTGTTATATTGAAAAGTGATGAGAGCTATATTGGCTTTCCGGCAACAGTGGAGGAAGTAAAAACATTATCCTATTATGAAGAATACCGGGAGTATATAAAAGAAGCTGCATGATTTACAGGGGAGATAAATGTGTAAAAAGCATTTATCTCTTTTGTTATGTTTTGCAATATTTATTATATAGAAAATCAATAGGAGGATACATACATGATAATTGTATTACTTGGACAAAGTTGTAGTGGAAAAACGACAACTGCAAAAAAGTTAGAAGAAGAAGGGTATACAAGAATGATTACATATACAACACGTTCACCAAGAGTGGGAGAAATAGATGGTGTAGATTATCACTTTATAACTCAAAAAGAGTTTCTAACTATGATAGATAAGGATGAATTTGCAGAATACGCAGAATATGACGCATCATATGGACATGTATATTATGGATCTGCAAAAATGGACTATGATCCTGATTCAAATAAAGTCGTTGTATTAAATCCAGAAGGTTATTTGCAGATAAAACGGAATTTAATTCCACATTTTTCTGTGTACCTCAATATTTCTGTAAATGAAATGGAGCGAAGAATACAGAAAAGAGGGGATTCGAAAGAAGAATTTTTACGAAGAATTAAAACGGATACTCCAAAGTTTGATATCATAAAAGATCAAATGGATTTAGTGATAACGGATGGAACACCAAATGAAATAGTATCAAAAATCATGAATGCAGTATAAGAGAAAAGCATTAGACTAGATAGTTATAATATCTGTCTAATGCTTTTTGATTATGCAAGCCCTAAAATATTGTATGGATCATCGATTTCAGGGGAAGCTGGAATTCCGGAGTATTCAATGATAAAGTTCTGATAATACTGTACGCCATATTGATTATTACGCCGTAATGTCTGTACTAATCCTTTTATGCAGAGTTCATCATTCTCCTTGTATTCATCATACCAGCTATGATTCTTAGAGTAGCTTCGAAGATAAATATTGAATTTTTCGTTATGAGGACGAATTGCAATAGTGATAACATCATTTGTTATTTCTTTTTTTACAATAGGACCATTAATTAAAAATTCGTTTATATATTCATATCGACCGTTTAAATTACATAAAAATTTTTCGGACATTTCATTTTTCACAAGATAGATTAAGGATCCTTTAATATATTGTTTCATATACCATTTATCCCCATTTTTTACTCCACGCGCTTTAATCTGCCCGGTAATATTTACATAATCATTTTTCTTGTAAGAATCTGCCATTTCTTTTTCGTTTTTATAGAAATAAATTGAGGGGTAATTAATAACAGAACCATTTGGAATGGCTAGGGTTATTGCTGTAAAGAACTCTTGCTTGTAAATATTCACGATTTGTCCCTGTAATAAAACTTTATTCATGATTGATCCTCCTTGTATTAATAAAAATGAATAGTTATATATGGATTTTTTAGAATTCATTTTTCATTATCTATAAATATGTCATATTTTTAGTAAAGAAAGTATGGAGGAAAATATATGGAAGTTATATTTTTATGTTCAAAAGACGGAAACCGATTATCTTTAACAAAGGGAAAATATTCATTATATTATGCATGTCCAAAGAAAAATACAAAAAGTAAATGTAATAGTAGAATTAGTTTAAAAGAGGCAGAAGCAATAAAAAATGAAATATTAACAATGTATGTAAATCGCCAGATCAGGGAGGGAACAACATACCTAATAGAGAATCGTGAATGTACGGTTGGGCCAATCAGTTATGAAAGTTTTATACAGGTTTATATTTAGGAGGATGTGCATGATGGAAATGACATACGCTGCATATGATGCGATGATTGATAATTTTGAAAAAATGAAGACACCTGCTATATGGCCAACTTATGAACAAATAGAAATGTTTGAAAAAGATCCGGATAAATGGATCGAATACAGTTGCTATGTGCTGGAAAAAGCAGAACGTCCCAGTAATTCTGCCGAAAAGTATAGTAAAAGCAATTTACAGCATTTTGTAAATTCACATTTATCTTTGTATGATTAGTATTTATTTGTTTCATAAGGAAAGCTCATATTTAAAATAACTATATCAAATGATAGGAGATTTGCTTATGAAACAGACAAAATATATAGACGGAATAATGACCGCAGGTATTGGAAATCCTGCATACATTCTTATAGGGGATACTTGGTATTTATCCTCAAAAGTTATTAGCATTACAACAATTATGGGTGCTGCTCCAATTATAGAAACAGAGAAAACAATCTATAAAGGAAAAAAAAGCAAGAATGTTGCTAATATTTATATGCCATGGGGAGTTGAATGTCAGAAAGCCCTTGTACAGACACTTGATGGTGCGTTATTAAAAACAAGCAAAATTGTTTCCATGACAATTGACAGAGGTAAAATCATGGAAATTCGGACAATGCATTCTGTATATCGAGTTGCAGCATAAGGAAAAAATCTTACCTTATTGAATATAGGGTAAGATTTTTTTATTCTATTGTCAAAGTCCATATTTACTATAGAAAATAAAAATAGGAGGACACAAATATGTACTTCAAAAAGGATAAATATAATACAATAAAAGATGTTGTCATGAGAAATATAAGGGATAACGGATATACGGAAGATCAATTTTTTGATTCTTCAGATACACCATATATGGATCAGTTATCTGAAGCCGTAGAGTTTGTTAATATGTATATTGACCTTAATTTTGCTAAATCTATCCATATCGTAGGAGATTATGATGTGGATGGAATATGCGCAACTGCCATTATGTATCATGGATTAACCAGAATGGGTTGTGAGGTAACAACAAGGCTACCTCGACGCTTTTCGGAAGGATATGGACTATCTGAAAAAATCATTGATGAGATTGATGATGGATTAATCATTACAGTTGATAATGGAATTGCAGCATATAAAGCAATCGAAAAAGCAAAGAAAAAAGGTCTTTCTGTTATTGTAACAGATCATCATTTGCCACCTAAAGACAAGAATGGCAACATGATTCTTCCTCCGGCAGATATTATTGTTGATCCGCATGTATACCCAGAAAAATCAGAGTTTGAAGATTACTGTGGTGCAGGTATAGCATATCGATTTATCACGGAGCTTACATCGAAGAAATATAAGGATCTTATGATGCTTGCATCATTAGCAACTGTATGTGATGTAATGCCCTTATACAGTGCAAATAGAGCGATTGTGAAAGAGGGATTGCAGTATTTCAACAGTAGGCAGGTTTTGCCGGGAATAAAGGCTTTGATCAAAGCTCTTGATCTTGACACCCATCAAAAGGAAGACGACTATGGTTTTAAAATAGGACCGGTATTTAATGCATCAGGCAGGCTTCATGATAATGGAGCAGAACGCGTCTTAAGACTTTTAAAAATGAAGGCAGGAGATGTAAAGCTGGACTTTAAAGCCGAGAATTTAAAGAAAACAAACGAAAAACGAAAAGAAATAACGAAAAAAGACTATGAAAGGGTATTGTTAAAATACGATGGTTCTCGTCCAATCGTTGTTTATGATGATGAAATTGGAGAAGGCATTATCGGATTAATTGCCGGAAAGCTAACAGAGCAATTTCATTGTCCAGCTATTGTTTTCACGAAGACAGAAAAAGAAGGAATAATTAAAGGATCTGGTAGAAGTATTCCGGAGGTTCATTTAAAGAATGCACTTGATCAGATTCAGGATAAGATCGTTGGATATGGCGGTCACGCAGGGGCAGCAGGTTTATCCATCGAATTAAGCAAACTTGATGAATTTAAAGCTTCATTTAAGAAGGCTGTTGGAAAATTACCGGATGCGACAAAAGATGTTCTCTATGATCTTGAACTTGATTCAACCGAGATTCCTGAAATTGTAGAAGAACTTAAGCAATACGAACCATATGGAGAAGGAAATCCAAGAATTGCATTTCATATGGTATATGAGGTTGATCCAAAAAATTTCACATGTCTTGGCGACGATAAATCCCACATGATGATTAAAGACGATAATCTGACGATTATGGGATTCTCGAAAGCTGAAGAGTATGTTAAAAAAGGAAAACCAACAACGCTTGATTGTATCGGGTATTTATCAGAAGCATGGCTTAATGATAAAAATTCATACAAATTTGAATTAATATCCTTTAATGAGTAATGGGAATAAAACTATATGTGTAATAGCATATAGTTTTATTTTTTTCTATTCTAAAATTCATATTAAGTATAAATATTAAATTAATGGAGGATATATAGGATGAAAACGATTTATGATATTGAAACAGAAAAAGTGCAGGACCTTGGTGGAGAATATGTAGAACTCTTAGAACTTCTGGAGGATGAAGATATTACCGAAGAGGAGTTTGAAGAACGTATGAAAGGATTATCAATTTCTACAAATGAAGAAATTGAAAGGATTCTTACGATCGCTACAGAATATCAGACCAGAGGCGAAGCAAAAATTGCATTTGCAAAAACCGCACAGGATAGAATAAATATGAAGAAAAAATCCGGTGAATCGGATTGCAAACATGCAAATTATTTAAAAAAATGCGTAAAGAATGTGTTGATTTTGCGGAATGAAAAGAAATTTCAGGGTGAGATATTTAGGGCAACAGTAAAAAATAATGCTGATTATGTAGAAATTGACAATCCAGAAGACATTCCAGCAGATTTTCTGATCGAACAGGATCCGAAAGTGGATTTAAAGAAACTGAAGGAATACCTGACAACATTGGAAAAAGAAAATAAAACATGCGGTTTTGCACATTTAAGAAAATCCACATCTCTTTTAGTTAAATAATCACATCTTATATATTAAGAGAAAAATGCAGTCTGAAATACGACTGCATTTTTTATTTATATCATTAATACAAACCATATTAAAGGTATGAGAAATAAATTATCGAAAGGAGTAACAAATATGAATAATATAAAGAAAATATTTTGTGAAAAAAGATCAGGAGAGATTGTTCCTTATGAAAAAAACAAAATTCAAAAAGCAATCCAAAAAGCAAATGGTCAGATAGATTATGCTATTCAGCTGACAGATCATCAGGTAGATGAATTGGTTGAAATGACAGACAATGCATTAGATACTGAATGCCCTTCAGTCGAACAGATTCAGGAAGCTGTAATCAATGCAATAATAAAGAAAGGTTACACGGAACTAGCAAAAATATACATTGTATATCGTCATGATCACAATAAGATCAGAGACATTTCAAATGGAGTAAAAGAAAGTATATTGACGCTTGTAGACGGTAGTAACAAAGATGTTATGGAAGAAAATTCCAATAAGAATGCAACGATCGCATCTACACAAAGGGATCTGATTGCCGGAGAGGTATCCAAAGATTTTGCCAAACGAGATCTGCTGCCTAAAAAGATAGTTGAAGCGCATGAGAATGCGGTATTGCATTTTCATGACATGGACTATTTTTTACAGCCAATATTCAACTGCTGCCTTCTTAATATCAGCGATATGCTTGATAATGGAACGGTAATTAATGGGAAAATGATTGAGTCGCCGAAAAGTTTTCAGGTGGCATGTACAGTCATGACACAGATTATCGCTGCGGTAGCATCGGGAGAATATGGCGGTCAGTCTGTTAAAATTTCACATCTTGCTAAATATCTTGCTAATGATTATAAAAAGAGTCTCAAAAAAGTGAGAGAAGCAGATGGAACATTAACAGCAGAGCAGGTTGAAAAAATTGCAAAGGCTGAAACTCAGGAACATTTAAAGTCCGGTATTCAGACAATTCAGTATCAGATCAATACCCTAATGACAACCAATGGTCAGACGCCATTTGTAACATTATTTCTACAGTTGGATGAATCACTTGGTTATATGGATGAGCAGGCAGCAGTCATAGAAGAAATTCTGAAACAGAGAATTGTAGGTATGAAAAATGAAGCTGGCGTATATGTAACACCACCATTTCCGAAGTTAATTTATGTCCTTGATGAGTGTAATTGCTTAAAGGGTGGAAAATATGACTGGCTTACAAAACTTGCAGTTAAGTGTTCAGCAAAACGAATGTATCCGGATTATATCTCAGCAAAGAAAATGCGAGAGAATTATGAAGGAGAAGTATTTTCCTGTATGGGTTGCCGATCATTTCTTTCTCCGTGGAAGGATGAAAATGGTAATTACAAATGGGAAGGACGATTTAATCAGGGTGTTGTCAGCTTAAATCTCCCTCAGATTGGGATATTGTCACAGTCTGAGAATGGACCAGATATGTACAAATTCTGGCAGTTAATGGAAGAGCGAACATCCCTTTGTTTTGAGGCGTTAATGTGCAGACACAAAGCATTGCTTGGAACCAAAAGTGATATTTCACCGATACACTGGCAGTATGGCGGAATAGCACGATTAAAGAAGGGTGAAGTGATCGATCCATTACTTAAGGATGGATACTCAACGATATCCCTTGGTTATATAGGATTATATGAAGTAACAAAATTGATGACAGGAAAAAGCCACACAACAAAGGAAGGCGAAGAGTTTGCTTTGAAGGTTATGCGGTATCTGAAGAATAAATGTAATATGTGGAAAGACATGACCGGAATTGGTTTTGGGCTTTATGGTACTCCGGCAGAAAGTCTCTGTTATAGATTTGCAAGAATCGATAAGGAGAAATTCGGAGAAATCAAAGATATTACAGACAAAGGGTATTACACAAACTCATATCATGTGGATGTTAGAGAAAAAATCAATGCATTTGATAAATTATCTTTCGAGTCACAGTTTCAGCAGATTTCATCAGGTGGAGCTATTTCCTATATCGAGATCCCGAACATGGAAAATAATCTGGAAGTTCTCGAAAAGGTGGTTAAATTTATTTACGAAAATATTCAGTATGCGGAATTTAACACCAAGTCAGATTATTGCATGAACTGTGGGTTTGATGGCGAGATCATTTTAAATGATGAAAACGAATGGGAATGCCCTCAGTGTGGAAATAAAGATCATTCCAAGATGAGTGTAACCAGAAGAACTTGTGGATACCTTGGTAGTCAGTTTTGGAATAAGGGAAAAACGCTGGAAATTAAGCAGAGAGTAGTACACTTTGATATTCCAGTAGTAGAAAATGGAGGAAATTAGACGTATGCATTACGGTCAAATAAAGACCTATAGCACAGAAAATGGCACAGGGATCAGAGTTTCATTATTTGTATCCGGTTGTACAAACTGTTGTGAAGGTTGTTTTAATAAAGAAACATGGGATTTCAATTATGGCAAGGAGTTTGGCAAGAATGAGTTATCATTCTTGATCGATGAACTGAAGAAGCCATATTATGACGGATTGACAATTCTTGGAGGAGAGCCATTTGAACTTGCAAATCAACCAGAGGTGCTGCATATCATACAACAGGTAAAGAAAGAATGCCCGGATAGAAATATTTGGGTATATACAGGACTTACATATGATATCGATTTAGTAGCAGGTGGACGGAGATATATTCCAGCAATTACGGATGAGATTTTAAACAGCATTGATGTGTTGGTTGATGGAAAGTTTATATTAGAGCAAAAAAATCTGAGATTAAATTTCAGAGGATCCGATAATCAAAGAATTATCATGATGGATGAAACAGAGAGATCCGGAAGGATTGTATTATCTGATTTAATGTAAAATCATAGGGAGGAAAACGATATGTATAGTAATTATGGAGATAAAGATTTTTTTGAAAGAGGAGTCTTAGTTGAAGTTGATGATCATAGCGATACAGAATATAATATATTGTATTGTAATCCATATTCTGATATAGAAGACTGTTATCAGTTTGGAGATTGTACAGTAGATATTTCTGATTCGTGGATTGACAAAGAAGCTGTTATGAGTTTTATTGGAATGACGGATGATGAGTTTAATCCAGTAATGTATGCCATCGGCTGTATTGATTATTATGGTATATCTAATTTTGCAAGTTCTTACGCATATGATATACTTCATATGACAAAAAAGGAAATATGCGAAATATTAAAATACCGTGAGATATCACCGGAAAACTTAGATATTGAATGGTAAAGAGTATAATTTAATATTATTCACTTTAAGGCGCATCATTTTAATATATGATGCGCTTTTTTTTACATATTTATAGTGAAATAAATTTTATATAGAGAAAGGAAAAGATAATTTATGTGGAGAGATGCAACAAAAGCAGAAACAAAATTAATTCAAAAAGCAGTTGGATCTGGAATACGATTGCTTGGATGGTTTTGCACATACTGGAAGTTTTGTGGGCTTTTGGCTTTTATATATTATGTATATATAGAAATATTAATTATTGCCGGGTTGAAAGAAGGATGGGTAGGTTTTCCAATTCTAGTATTCATTATAATATATTTTGCATTTTATAAAGCACCAACTGCGCTCATGAGAGAAGCAAAAAAAAATAATATGTTTGACCATTATTATATATACGAAACGAAGATAATTGACAGATATGAAGATCTTTCGTCAATTGATCACGACAAACCGGGTAATAGAGCAAACCGAGATTTTGTTGTTGTAAATATTCCGGTATCCGATCATGAACATGAAGATCGAAGAGTGAATGTAAGACATTATTATCATGGCAAAATAGGAGATCCGGTAAAGGTTGTTACCAATGATGATAAAAATCCGGAGCATATATTTATATTATGATATTTTTGCAAAAAAAATATGTGAAATATATGTTGTAATATGAAAAGTAATAAAGTGGAAAGGAGCATGGCGTTGCCATAAATCATAAAAATGGAAAACATAGACAATAATGATTCTAAAAAAGAAAATGACATACCTGAAAAAAAAGAATATAGAACACCTAAAAAAGCAGGAAAGGTAGATAATATTCCTCCATATCTCCCGGTAATAACGAATGAATTATACAGAAACGCCATGACATTAAACGATGACGATAAGGCATATCTTCAGCCGTTTACAAATGTTGAAAATTTAGTTTATGAAAATGGAATCCTTTATTTTGAAGGTCTTCCGGCATCCGCTGCTAAATTGCAGGCATATTTTTCCAAGACTGGGCTGGAAAATTTTGATCTGCCTCTATTACGAGCATTTTATGCTGTGTTATTAAATCGATTTGTTGAGACATGGAATGAGGATAAAACAATAGAAGAAATCATCACGATATACTATCCGGATCTTGTGAGACAACTTGGGTATTGTCCGAATGTTGGGAAGCAGAATGCAAAAAACTGTATCAACAGTATTATGAAATTCCAAAATATTATGGGGATCATTGACAGAGGAAAAAGGGGCAGCGATATCATTCCTGTACTGGTGTACTTAGGAAATGATGTTGAAAAAAATACAATCCGATTTTCAAGTCCATATATGGTTCGATTAATTCAAGATATCTATAATGTCAGTGTCAGGAAGAGCAAATATAATACTCCTGTTATTCAGAAGAATGGAAAACCAAATCTGTTGCCAGCATATTCCTATATGATTCGTACTACGATTGCAAAAGAAAAGAATAAAAAGGCTGTAGAAATTGTATTTATTGTTGTTGCACTGATAGAAAAATGTGGAAATAATGTTCCACATATTAAAGCGCGAACCATTATAGAAAGAAATCCGCTGTTAAGTGAATCAATCGAAAACTGTACAATAACGCAAAATATAAATTTAATGTTATCCAGATCCTTTACAAAAGCGTGGGAATTATTATCTACACAGACGGAATTAAAAAAATATTACAAAAATATTCAGCTCCCGGACGTAAATGCGCCGGATTTCAAAAAAAAGTGGATTCCAACAAGTAGTACATTGGATATGATTTTTACGTTCGAACATGAAGGAAAAAAAAGAAGTTAAGGTGTATTTTATGGAGGAAAGTATATGAAAAAAATAATCACTAAAAACAAAGTAGAAGACACAAAAAAAATCAAGAAAAATGAAATAGAAATGATAGAAAGAATAAAGACCGGATATCCTGCATTAGACAAGAAAATGTCGCTTTATCCGGGTTTGTATGTGATAGGAGCAATTAGTTCACTTGGAAAAACAACTTTTGCAAACCAGATGGCTGATCAGATAGCAGAGCAGGAAAATTATGTGTTATATATTTCATTAGAACAAAGTTCTCTGGAATTAACTGCAAAAAGTATTTCAAGAATCACAAGAGAACTTAATTGGAAAACCGCAAGAACAGCAATGGAGATCCGAACTGAAAAAATAACGGATGCAACACATGATGCTATCAAAATATATGATAAGTACAATTCAAGAATTAGTGTTATCGACACAACAAACGATGACGACGAGATGATGACAATCGATAATATTGAACAAGCAATCAGAGGCTATATTGAGACTACAAATACAATTCCTGTTGTATTCGTTGATTATCTTCAGGCGATAAAAGTATCAGGATCCCAAACGAAAAAAGATGCCGTTGATGAATGCATGCGAAGGTTAAAAAAGATACAGAAAAAATATAAGATGATCATGATTGTTATTTCATCTTTCAATCGACAAAATTATATGTCTCAGGTTTCTTTTGAATCATTCAAAGAAACTGGAGATATTGAATATACGGCTGATTGTGTTTGGGGAATGCAATTAAAGGCAATAAATCTTCCATTATTTGATGTGCCGGGAAGAATTAACGAAAAAAGAAAGGTAATTATGAATGAGCTGTCTGGCGAATCAAGAAGTCTTGAATTATGTTGTTTAAAAGCCAGATATGGAGAAGCAGCATATACAGTATCTTTTAACTATATGCCAAAATATGATTACTTTGAATCTGTAGAATAGAAATGGAATTTAATTCCATTTTTTCAGAAAGGATAGATATGAAATATTTAATGATCTGTGAAAAACCATCCGTTATGCGTGCTGTAAAAGCATGTTATGAAAGTCATACAACGGAAATAAAAAATAAAGTTGGAGAGATTGATTTTATTGCGGTAATTGGACATATCTGTACGAATTATGAACCCGACGATTATCCGGAGTGGGAAAATTTACGGTGGAATGAAATTGATTATCCAATCGTTCCGGATCCATGGAAGGTTAAGTTGCTCAATAATCCATATAGTAGAAAAATAATAAAGGAAATATATGATGACGTTGATCGGTATGACGGATTTATTGTTGGAATGGATTCCGATGTTGAAGGATATGGAATTTACTATCTGATTGAAAATTATCTTGGGATTAGCAAAAAAAAGGCATTACGATTCATGGAGCATTCGCTGACAGACAAAGAGATTCTGGAATCTTTCTTATCAATGAGAGATTATCATACTGATCCGCAACATAAACAAGCTACATTATCATTTATATTGAGATCAAGAGCTGACTGGTTATATGGGATGAATGCATCCAGAATGATGTCAAATAAAATGCATCTTGTAATGGCTGTCGGTCGTGTAAAAGCTCCAACGACAAAGCTGGTCTATGATAACTCTACAGAAATAGAGAAGTTTATACCTAAAAATTACTATGTTATAGAAGCAGATTATGGTACATTTAAGGCAATATACTCTGAAGACAAAAAGGTTGCTACAAGATTTGATGATATACCAGATATATCTTCAATTCCTTTAACCGGAGAAATAGAAGAAATAGAAAAACAACGAGTAAAGACGCATGCACCGAAGTTGTATGATCTTACAGCAATACAGGGAGATGCCGGAAGAGCATTTGGATATAGACCAGATGAAACCCTTAATATCATTCAGAGTTTATATGAAAAACATAAGGTCATCTCTTATCCGAGAACACAGTGTCGGTATATTTCATCGGAAAAATCAAAAGAATTTAAAAACATGATAAATCAAATGATAGTATTTGACGATTTAAAAGAATTGTCTATGACTATTACCGCCGAAGATATAATCAGAGTATCCGGGGATAAACAAATTGTAAATGATAAGGAAGTAGAAAAGGAATCGCATGATGCATTACTTCCAACAAATATTACACCAGATCTGTCAAAGATGACAGAAAGTGAGATTAATATTTGTCATATGATATATAAGAGACTTCTTGCACAATTTTTACCAATGCTTGAAGAGGATAAAACCAAATTGATCATAAAACATGGAGAATATACGTTTGTTGCAAGAGGCAAAACGATTATTGACCAAGGGTGGAGAAAATTATACTTAGCAGCAAAGGAAGCTATTATTCCTGATATAAAAAAAGGTGATCTTATTCAAGCAAAGGAGTTCGCATCGCCTAAGAAAGTAACGACACCACCAAAGCGTCTAACGACATATACGTTAATAGAAGCATTAGCCAATATCGATACTATTATCAAAGATAAAGCCTTAAAAAAGACAATGGCAGAGTCGAAAGGACTTGGAACACCTGCTACAAGAGCAGACATCATCAAAGATATTATAGAAAGAGGGTATGTAGCAGATAAAAAAGATGGGCTATATATCACAGATAAAGGGAAAAAGTATATAGAGGCAATAATCAATCTGGATATTGTATCACCTATATTTGCAGCAAAGATGGATACAAAAATTAAACAAATTCAACGCGGAGAGCAGGAATATGATCTAGTATATCAGGAAATTATTGATAATTTGAATGCTATGTGTAATCAGATAGATGAAATGCCTGAAATTGTACAAACTGTCGATGTTACATGTATAAAATGCAAAGGTAATCTTATAGATCAACCATATTCATATGAATGTCCGCGCTGTAACATTAAAATTCCTAAAAAAATACTGAATGTTACGATTACAGAAACGGAATTAAATTCCATTATGCATAAAAAACGAACAAAGTTATATCATTTTATCAGAAAAGAGAAAGATCCTTTCTATGCGAGAATATATTGGAATGAAAACACAGAAAAGCTTGCATTCGATTCAAGCATTGGTATTTCATGCCCGGTATGTACAAAAGATACTTTGCGCATAAATAGGGGAGGAATATTCTGCAATTCTTGCGAATTAAAGCTTTTTAGAAAATATAGAAATCATGAATTTACAGATAAAGAACTGTTATCGCTTGTAACTGGACAATCACTTAAGCATGTCAAGTTCAGAAAAAAAGATGATTCAGAGTATGAAGCCAATGTATTATTAAAAAAAGATGGAAATTTGGAAGTTTTTTGGGATAAATCGTGATTTCTTTAAAAAAATATTACATATTAAATGTGAATGAAAATTGTGTACGCTTTTCCCCTCAAAAGAAAGTCGTATTAGCGAAAAGGTAGAGTAGTATAGCCATGCTGCTCTATTTTTTTTGCAAAAAATTGACATATTAGTTATTAGATATAATAACGATATATCAATATATATAGAAGTAAGGAGCAAATCTTATGAAGAAAAAATGGATAATTATCATTGCAGTGGCAGCAGTTATTGCTATTGGTGGTTCTTTTCTGTTAATTGGAAAAGAAGAAAAGAAGAACAGTACAGTAAGTGGATCGCCGGAAATCGAAAAAACACTAAATGCAATTAAAGAAAAGCAAAGTGAAGATGAAGAAGTGTCAGAAAAGCATATTGTGATCAGTAATAAGCTTGTTGAATTAGTCGGTGATGACGAAATAAATAAGATAAAGGAATTAACAGGTTGCTCAAAGAAAGATAATCAGTTGGTCCTTGATACGAAATATGCGACAGAAAGAACAAAAATCAAACAGTACATTTCTGATGAGGTAGATACGATTTCCAACGCTATGAAGAAAAATGGTACAACAGTCTCTTGTAATCTCAGCAATGGAACAATTACAGTTAATGAAGGTTCCGAGAATTATAAGGAAAAACTGTATATATTAGAAGGATTGCTCGGTATCTATCAAAGAGTTGACGATAATAGTACCGATTGGTGTGTAATTGTGTATCTCACACATGCAGCCGGATCCGGAACAGAGCAGATTACAGTGTCGGATGAGGGTAACAGGTGATTTATGGACAGACTTACTGATATGTTTTCTAAAATTCTTTTAAACAATCCTAACAAAGATATAACAACCTGTTACAACTGGATGCTTGATCAGGTATCTGATGAAGATGCAGATATCATAACAAAACATGTCATGTTGTTTATAAGAATAGGTGAGGCTGTAAGAAGCGAAAATCCGGATATTATATCAAAGCTGTATGCGAATATATGATTTAGTTAATAAACCACATAAATAAAAAAGGGGAAATCTCAAAGAATGAGATTCCCTTTTTTATTGGTATGTTTACATATATAGTTAATAATCAAGTAGTGAATGAATCATCATCAGGCAAATCATTGAACTCTGATAACATATCGTCGATCATTTCGTCAGATGCATCGTTTAGAAACTCCAGTTCTGCTTTATCCTCGTTGTTGTGCGATTTTCGGGGATCTAGCAGACGTATATCAGTTTTCGTTGCAAGCCTTGTGATGATATCATTCCACATTTTTTTCACTTCGTGGACGCCCATTCCATACAGTTTAGCCATCGCTGTATAGTATAGTTCTTTACCATCGTCAAGATTGATCTTCGTATAAAAAAATTCTTTTTCAAAATCAGAAAGTTCAGAGTTAATACTTTCGTATAAAATTCTCTTTTTTTCATTGTCTAAAAATGATTCTTCCGGCGTCGGATAGTTAGCTTTAAGATCTGCGCAATCATCAATGTTTGCGTAAGTAGCACTATTCATTAAAGCTAAAGTTCTTTTGACTACTTTAATTGATAATCCAGTGTCCTTACTTAAAATTTCATGATTCCATGACTCATTTCTCAATTCATGTTTTCTTATAGCCGCTCTAACAAGATTAACATGATTCGCATCATTAGCAGTTAAATGCTGTATCTCATCTCTTTTATACTTAGTGACAGCTCCCTGAATATATGGTCTAAAAAATGTCGTAGGAGTAGTGCGCAATGGATCGTATTTATCAAGTGTCTTAATCATGTTTTCCACTATCGATTGCATAACATCATCCTGATAATCACTTGCTTTTGCGTAATTTTCAAGACTGGAAGACGATAATGAACGCGCATATTTTATGATTGCCTCTAATAATTTTGATTTCGCTGCATTCAAGAGCCATTCATCTTCAGGTGTCATTTCCCCTTTCTTTGCCTTCTCATTACATTCATCAATTACATGTTTCAATAAATAGAAAAGCCGTTGTTCATATGTTAATTTTTTGGTTTGCATATTTGAGCTTAAACCCTCCTTTTCGTAGTATTAGCATTTTTTTGAATGAATAATTGTGCAAATACGCAAACATACCAAAAAGGGAAATAAATCCCCCACATTTACTCTAACTAAAACGAGAATTTTGTTTTTTTTGCAAAAAAAATACATATTTAAGTTAGACATAGTAAATATGGTAGAAATTTCCAAAAAAAATAACGAAGGCTGTGAAAAAAATGAAAAAAATGAAAAAATTTTTCTGCATGATGATTGTATTTGTATGTTGTTTGAAAATTTATGCAATAAATCCGGTGTATGCAGAAGAAATCAGTGAAACAACGGAAAATAGTAGAGATACAGGACGGACACTTGCTCCGCCACAGGAAAAAGATTGGACGGATACAAATGTACAGAATGATGTATGGGATATTTTTGCATCAACGACATGGAATGACGGATTACATATTAATTTCACTCTTGGGGATCAGGGAATCGCCATGGCTGATGCAATAGATGATTACACAGAATTTCAAGATATTTTCGAAGCTCCATTGTCCGTGATCCTTGAAAAATTTGACGAGAATGAAGCGGAGGGTAAAGTCGTTACAGTATATCCGCACACATATAAATATGTAGAATACGAAAAAATTGTCGCATGCGTCTTATACAGTATCTATGTCAGGGAATATCCCGGATTTAATTCTATAATCTATAGTTTTACAGATGAAAATGCTAATCAAAAAATTACATTTCTTGATTTTTGCAAAACCCTTTATAACTCATTCGACGAAGATCAACAGAGGTATTTTGAAACAGCAAAAGAATATTATTTGACAAACCTTTTTCGGGATTATGCGATCGATTATTTAGGGTACGATTCCGATACGGTTAAAACTGCGCTGTGGACGGAAGCAGGATGGTTATATTTTGGAACAGGATCCATTGATAGCCTTGATACTTTAGTAAAAAGAATACTGAATGAGATCACAAAATATAATGGGACAATCATCGGCTGTGAAGGTGGTGAAACAGCAACATTTGAATTCGATCCTTATGAATCTAAAAATATCCTTAATTATGTATGTCTTGATAGCGTTGTATTAAGAGGCGCGTCAAGGACATTATTTGATTCTTTTGTAACGTCAAATAACTTCTCAGAGATGGCTGATGAATTTAATTCCGGTGGAGCAGATAGTGATGGAACAATTACGGATATGTTTGATTGGAGTACATATGGTGATTTTTACGATGACTATATATATAACAATTTCGATACTATTTACTATTGTCAATACAACACAGAGCGTCTTCAATATACCGATTCAAATTTAAGTAGCTCATTTTATATCACTCAGGAAAGCGTTGATAAAGATGACACAAATTCATATGGCTATACCTGTCCGGCTGGTTCACAAGGAAAAAGCATTGGACAGTTTTATTACGACAACTATCATGCGACCAAAATTGTTAATCACACAATAAATGGCATTACAGGTGAAATTAAAAGAGAAGGAGCTGAGTAAGTATGAGCGAAACAGATACAGTTATGAATTTAATGTTTAAATCTGCAAATATGATATTGGATAATACCAATTTTGCCATTGGAATTTGCGATATGATAGTAAAACCATTGGAAAAGGATCCGGTAAATGCAGCATGGAAACAAGCAATAGATGAGGGAAAAGTTAATGTAATTTCAGTATCAGATATAAAAGACGAAAAGAAAGAACTACTCTGCAAACTGGATCAAGAAAACATTCCGTATAAAGAATATAACAATATGATATTTACATTAAACAATGATAAGGATCATGTAGAGGATATCTTAAATGATTTTGATTCTTATGCGGTAACAGAGAGTGCAATGCAGGAACACTTCGGAAATGGATTTGTTGAAGTTGTTGTAGACACAGAAACGGATGCCCTGCTTTGTAAATCTCATTTGGATGCAAACAATATGGATTACCTTGTAAATAAAAGGGGAGCTAATGAACAATACGTTTTTACGGTAAACAGATCGGATCAGGCACAGTTAAAGAGAGTAATGTTGGATGTTGCCATTGATAAACAGTCGGAATGTAAAGATATCTATAATCGAGAACTTACTGCGGATTCACAATATAGAATGAATATGTTAGAACGGCTTGGCTCTCAAAATAGTGAAAATTGCGATATAACAATCGTTGATATTGATGGAACTGCGCTCATAGGAGATAAAAAATTTATAAGCTTGCAAAAAGAAGGACAAGAAATCAGTTTTATAAATAAAAAGAAAGACATAAGGGACATGAATCAGGTTTTTATTAAGATGAAATATCCTGTCGCTCTATCCAGATCCGAATACAGAGAATTTTTAAATGCAGACAACCGGGAAGATTTTCTTATAGATAAAAGAAGAGAACAGGGAATATCTGCAATAACACCTTCAGACAGGGATGCAATTCTCAGGTATGAAGCACAAAAGGAACTGATTGAACAAAAATTAGCCCAAGAACACCCAAATGAGATAATCGCAGATATGAACGATTATAACAATGGACAATCCCTTATATTGTTTAAAGAAGCGGAAAGACAGAACTACGAATTAAACCATGACATGAACGAGATATCAAATATAGATGCAAATATATTGAACGATGCATTTATGGAATACCGTGGTTATGATATTGAAAGACCAGAAGTAAATTGTGAAAAGTTAGCAGATATAGAAAATTCTATCTTCAATGACGTCAATGAAAGAATGGAAAAAATCGCAGAATTAACAGCAGAATTAAATATCGATTCCTTGGAAAATGACGTTTCCAACGAGGTTATCAATGATGCGGAGTTACTTGATTCTAATATCATAGAAATAAATCAGGAGGAATTGTAAATATGGCAAAAGATATATTGCACGATAAATATATAAGCGAAGATGAGAGAAAAAAGTCATTAAAAAAAACAACACGAAGCGTATGTATAGTCATTGCTGTAACTTTTGCTTATATGCTTGGATATACAAATTACTTAATGGGATTAAATAGTCGGTTGTCTTTTATGGATGCATTAGATATGGCGGAAGAAAATATTTCATCATTCCATCTATTTTATGCCGTCAATGCTAGTGTGCTAAAAGGATGGATGATTGGCTTATTTATCGGAGGCTTTATATATTTTTGTCTATCGATAGATAATGAAAGACATCAGACTACCAATATGCAACGATCTGCCGGAACAGGTGGTTTTATGACGGAGAATCAAAGAAAGGAATATGATAGGTTATATAAAGTACAGGATCCACCTGTGATTGTAGATTATGCACATCAAATTCCTAAAAAAGCAGAGTGGAATGAAATTAAATTATATTATTCGCAAAATATGATTATGTCAAATTCATTCACTCGACCGATTGATTCGCGTGTTTTAATTGGTAATAATAATGTGCTAATCATTGGCGGTGCCGGATCTGGTAAATCAAGATTCGTAATCAAACCGAATATCTTACAGATGAATGCAAGTTATATTGTAACAGATCCGTCAGGAGAGATTATTGTTTCTCTTGGCAATGTTCTAAAGAAAAACGGATATAAAATTTTGATATTCAATTTATCTGACAAAATGCATTCTAATACATACAATCCGATAAAATATATTAAGGCAGAAGAAGATGTTAATATCTTAGTAACCTGCTTAATTGATAATACAACCAAAGGTGAAGGTGGCGGAGATAACCAGTTCTTCGTTGATGCAGAAAAATTATTGTATTCTGCATGTATATTCTATCTGGTTGATTTTTGTAGAGATGAATCTAAAAAGAACTTTTCTGGTGTTATGGATATGATCATTTCATCAAATGTAAATGAAAAGGATCCGGATGCTAAATCAAGACTTGATCAGTTATTTGATCAATTACCATACTCTTCACTTGCAAGTAAGTATTATAGAAGTTTCAAACAGGCAGCAGGTAAAACACTTAAGAGTATTATAATAAGCTGCGTTACAAGATTACAGCCATTTTTGATTCCACAGGTTATGAATTTAACGAAAACAGATGAATTAAATCTGGAAAATCTTGGAGATGAAAGAACTGCTTTATTTATCATTACACCACAGGCAGACCGGACATATTCATTCTTAGCATCCCTGTTATATAGTCAGATCTTCAGAACACTTTATGCAAAGGGTGAAAGACAAAAAGCTGAAGGTGGAGATGAAAGATTACATATTCCGGTTCGATGCATGATGGATGAGCTTGCAAATATAGGTGTTATTCCTAACTGGTATAGTTTGCTTGCTACAATGCGTAAATATAACATTTCTGCACTGATGGCATTACAGAATATAGCACAGCTTGAATCTATGTATGATGTGGATTACAAAACAATAATTGGTAACTGCGCAACTAGAATATTCCTCGGATCATCAGAAAAAGATGATTTGGAATACTTTTCGGAAGTTTTGGGTGAAGAAACAATTCGTGTAAAATCAACATCTTCCAGTCAGGGCAGTCATTCGAATAATTCGAAAAATTATCAGTACACAAGCAGGAAAGTAATGATGCCAGACGAACTTGCAAATATGTCACCAGATGAATGTATTGTTTTCACTCAGAATTTCAAGCCAGTCCGTGATCTGAAATATAAATATGAGAATCATCCATATTTTGATCAGACAGGTGATTTTAATTCAGCAAATAACTTTTCTTATTCAAAAGTATCTGCTTATGATAATTCAAATTCAAATAAATTTTCAAGTCTGCTTGTTGCTCAAAGTGAAATCATGAAATATAAAAAGCGTGCAAAGCCGACATTTGAAAATGCTGATAGTAAAGTGATAAATAACAATGAAACTCCGGATGAAGTATTAAATAATGTTAAGTACACAAGAGAGGAAATTGATTCAATTATAAGAACATACGTTACTTATTATATAAGTAAAATGTACAAAGAGATGAGCCATAATATACCGGTACTTACAGCATATAATATGCCTACAAAATATCTCAGCAGAGTATACCGGGAGGTATCCAGACAGATAGGATTAAAGAACATAATTCTTTTTAGTAGCATACAATCAAAAAAAGGAATTATGCTTGGATGTGTAAATAATAAATTAGCAGAACGTACATTAAATCATGAATCTATCATTGCCAAAGAAAAATTAAATAATGGGGATTGGTTATTTATGATCCGTGAGTCAGATATTCCTTCATATAAAGCAAAGTATGAAGATTCTGCTAGTGCATAAAATTATAGCCAATTAACAGGAGATCAGCATCATAAATTCTTGATGCTGATTTTTCTTATATTCCATATTATTTTTTTTAGTAAATTTATTCCATATTTACATTATAAATGCTGTTTATATGAAAGGTTGTATGACATATGGATATAAATTTCGATAAGAATGAAAAGGACAAGAACAAAGAACGAAACCGATATATTGCAATGACTGGTTCGCAAGAAAATAGATACCGTATTATCGAAAATGAAAATAATCAAAACTCTGAGTTTTCAGAAAATTTTTTCGTTCATAAAAAAAATAGGGAAGCTTCTGATGATATTGACAAAAGACGAAATGAAGCAGTTGCAAAAAATGGCTATTTCAATACAAAAATAAGAGAGGCACAATCAGATTATGATAAAAAAATGAATAGCCGTCCAACTATGAAAATATCTGAAGCGGTAAATTCTATGGAAGTTGATGCTGATTCAAATATTAATCAGATCAATAAAGCGTCAGAGAATAATCATATACAAACCGAAAAAGCGACAGATTCTAAACAGCATCAAAAGAAAAAAATGGAATTTAATTCCATTTTAAGAGATAAAAAGTATATTGCGAGAGGAAAAAATGTATATGAGTTTGATTTAACGGATGAACGAAATGCGCTTACTGTATCAAATTGGACTGAAAAGCAGAAAAGGGAATTAGAAAATGAAGAAAATCAAGTTGTAGCCGGAGGCTATGTCCGTGAATCGAAAATAAAAGGGCTGTTGACAGAGCGATTTGCACAAACTACAGAACGTAATATAAGAGCCATCACTACATCAGCATATATGACACTACCAAAAAGTAATGATGTAGTAAAAGGGGGAAAAATTACATATATCGTTACAGGTATTGCGGTTGCTATGCCGATGACTGTTATTTCAAGAAACGCTAATAGAAATTTAAAATATCAATACCGAAAGTATTTGATGTACCGAAATGATGAAAATTATCTAAAGCGAAGACAAGATTATAACCAGCAGCTTATAGAGGTTCGTAACGGAACTAGGGAATCTATCAGCAATTCTGTTAAACCAACAAAATTAGAAGATGCTATTTTTCGTGGAAATTTCAAAGAAATTCGAATATATGAAATACAGGATATAAACAGGATATTAAGAAAAAATGGATATGCAACGATTCCGACCAATTTACCTTCTGCCGAAGTTGCTAATTTTTGCCGGGATAATCTTAACAAAATTAAAATAAAAGAAAAAAAAGCAGGAGATAAGTATGCGGTTGCTCCACAAGAAGTTGTGGATGCATTAGAAAGAGGAATAAAACTTGGCAGAGCATATGATTTTGAAAAGAGAGATATTCGTGGTAGAAAAAGACCTTCACGCCGAGCATTAATGATCCGGCAAGAATTTCATATGATGATGCTTAGAAGTGGAGATGTTGGATCTGGATTATACCTTTCCTCAGAGATTATTCAAAAAACTAGGCGATTAGTTCGTGGTCAGGTTCGAGCAATCCAAGGCGGAAATAAAATAATTCGAAAAGCTAATCAAAGAATGATGGTTGATGCCATAAAAAAATTGCAAAATGAGGCAAATAACCTTAGAAACAAGGCGAATTATCTTGATGCTGCTCAAACTAAATATAATAAAAATGCAGAATCCCTAAGAAAGAGAGCTGATAACAAAGAAAGAAAGGCAAATCAGAAACAAAAAAAACAGGATAAAAGAAATAACAAGCAAAAGAAAAAAGATAAGAGAAGAGAAAGAAAACGGAATAGGATAGATTACAACAAGAGCGCAATAAATGCCAGATGGCAAAATTCTATGCTAGGAAAGATGAAAAATAACCTAGATGTGAAGTTGCAGGGTTCGAAGCTTGGCAAAGCAATGGATAAAGTCTCTAATATATTAGGGAGAATTGCCGAAGGCTTTTCCAGTTTGAAAAAGCATATTTTAATTGCAATCGGTTCATTCCTTGGAGTTTATCTCATTTTATTGCTTATTATATTAATTTTTCAGGTTGTTTGCATGGCACTTAATTTTGCAAATGCAGATAATAAGACCATTATCACTGATTATATTGAGCAGTTATACATCGATGATCTTACTTATATTGTGTATAAATATGAAGGATCTGGATATACCTTATCATTTGAAGATATAAGAGATAATGATGCATATGAACTGCATACAACGTCTGATGGATCTGAAAATGATAACGATGTATGGTTTCAATCGACAAACGGTGCAGAAATATGTTGTATGACATACTTGAACTTCAATTATGATTTAGAATCATATAAAATTGATGATTTAAAATCATATGTTGCTTCTTTGTATTACGGATCGCATGAAATAACCGGAACCAGTTATGGAAATGGTGGAGAGATTGTTTTCAAAACGTGGTATTTTAATTCCTTGTTTACAAGGGAAAAAGGAACTGGAACACCATATGAAAATGAATTAAATGGCATAATTCCTAATTGGTCAAATGATCGATATCATTCACTGGATACGGTATCTCATCCGGATAGTGTCGGAATGGGAGATACGGAATCCGCTGTGTTTAATACACTAACTACAGAATATGGATATAGCAAAATGAGTGCATGTGCAGTCATGGGTAATATATACGGTGAGTCCGGATTTAATGCAATGCGAATTGGTAGTAACGGAGCTTATGGGTTATATCAGTTTGATCCCGGATCTTCAGGCAATTATAATAATCCATCACCGGGAAGTGTCGCATATAACTATAAACAATGGTTACAAACGAACAATTTATCAGATAGTGCAACAACGCAGACTGAATTTGTACAAGCATCTTTACAGGCTGCATTTGCAAGTTATACAGGCAAAAGCAAGTTGTATAGTTATTCATCCGGAGAAATTACAGATGAAACCCAATATCATGTTTGGGTAAAACATTCGTATTCATTTGATGATTTTAAAAGTTGGAGTCCGGATTCTTATCTGGCTTATGAGCTTGTAGCAGACTTCAGAACGCATGGAGATACTTCTATGGGAAGTGCAAGTGCTGTATCAGAATATTTGGATTCTTTATCTACAGAAGACAAAGCTGTAGCATATGCAACTTTATTATTTACAAGAACTTTTGAGCGACCATCCTCAAAGGACTGGATTGGTAGAAGAGTAAAAAAAGCCATTGAATATTATCATCGTGTAGGAGGTTTTTCAGGAGAAGCGCGAACATCTCTTACATATGATGAAGTCGCAAATAATCCGTGTTACACAGGACATAATGGCGGAGTAAACCCATTCACAGGATCTATAGGACTTGATAAGTATCATGGCGATAGGGGAGGCAACTGTACAGCATATGCTTGGGGAAGAAGATGCGAAATGGAAGGCGGAACTACATATCTAGGATCTTCTGGAAATGCAAATACATGGTATACGCGCGAATCAACACTAGGTGTTTATAAAACAGGAACAGACGGTGTTCAAGTAGGCGCAATCGTGTGTTGGGGATATACAGATAATCCAAGTGGTTCACCGGGACATGTCGCAGTTGTGGAATCTATAGATGCTGATGGTACAATTACAACATCAAACAGTGCATATGGATCACATACTGGAATTCCAAATTTATTTTACACAGAAACTTTTACCAGTGAACAGGATCTTAAGACGCACCATAATAGTTCATTTTACCGTTTTAATGGATATATTTTTATAGAAAAAAAAGAGCCATTACTAGGAAGTGAATAGATATTTCTTAAAAAACCAAGCAGAAATAAAAATATAGTTTCTGTTTGGTTTTTTTTCCCAAAAATTACCATATTTACATCAAGAGAAAAAATAGAAAGGATGCAAAATATGGAAACAAAAAAATATAGAACAAAGCAGGAATTTAGAACATTAACAAATCCAAAAGGTAAAGATTTCATCATAGCATTAGATATTGGATATTCCGGCACAAAAATATATACGGAACATGGATATATTTGTTTTCCATCGTACGCTAAAAAGCTAGAAAAGGGCATGTTAAGTGTTAGTGATACACACGACATTTTATATAAGGAAGAAGGAAGCTCTGATATCTACATGGTTGGATTTAATGCACAGAACATGACAAATGATACAAGCACGAATGATACAGATGGAGAACTGTTTTCAAGAAAAAGATATGCCGATAAAAGATTTAAGATTATATCCAACGTAGCGTTAGCGTTGGCAACAAAATATAAAAAAGACAATCGGCAAATCTTTATCGAAACAGGACTTCCATCATCTTACATGAGTGATGAGCATGATTTAAAGAAAGCACTTTGTAAACCTGCAAAATTTCAGTTAAAGGTTGGATCGGATTCTTGGAAGTCATATGAATTTGGTATGAAAGAAGAAAAAATACACGTTATGCCACAGCCGTCCGGGGCATTATATTCCGTGTTAATGCAGAATAATGGAAATGACGTTCCGAATGCAAAGGAAATTTTGTGTAGCAACACTCTCGTAATGGATATTGGTTTTGGAACATTTGATTTCTTTGGCATTAAAAATAGGGTAATCGATTGTAAAGATTCCTCAGATGAATGTGGAATGCGGAAAGTGTTTGACTTGGTAACAAAGAGAATCCTTGATGAAACAGGTGAAGATATTCGTGTTGCTGCATTACAGAAAAAACTTGACGATGGCTTTTTTGATGTTATTAACGAAGACGACTGGACATCAGATCAAAAATCGATTTCGCCATATATCGAAAAGGCAACGAATGAAATATTTGAAGAAGCTATGAACAAAGCTAGAAGTGTTACCAATGCATTTAGGGGATATCAATATCTGATTATAAGCGGAGGTACAGGCGAAGCATGGATGGATAAGATCAAAGAACGTCTGGCCGGCATGAAAACTTTAAAAATTCTCCCAGCAAATATCAATGATCATTTTCCGCTTATTTACTCAAATGTAAGAGGCTATTACCTCTATAGATACAGTCTTTCAAAATAATAAGGTGGCGCATTTATGAAAAAAGTAAGGAAAACAGTGCGGTTATACCGCATACATGATCTTGATCTTATATCGTTTATAAATTCACATAAATTAAATTTTCAAAAGTCTATGTATTGCGCATTGAAATCATTTTCAAAAGGAGAGGTATTTGCCATAAAAATACCTCCCCAAAAGAAAGCCGATGAAAGGGACTATAAGAAAGTATATATGTACACTCTTGCATTAGATTCACAAAAAGATGCGGACTGTATTGAGTTATTGCAAAAAATTTCAAATGGAAAAAAAAATAATTTCTTAAAAAATCTGCTCCGATTATATTTATGCAATCCAATGTCAGAAGATTTTTTAGTTGATCAAGCGGATACGGACTATTTTTACAATAAATTTGAGATTTTCAGGCAAGGGAAAAGGATTGTAAATCTGGATCAAAAAACAGAATTAAATTCCACTTTTTCAAAGCAAGAAAATGTAGAAAAAGATACTCCAATACCAATCATACCGAAAAACAAAGAGCTGGAAGAACAAAGAAAGATTAGTGAGCGACAGGAAGAAAACACATTAGAAGATTTTAATGAATCAGATCAAAACACTCATGCCGGAGAAATAGCAGATCTGTTTTCAGCGATCATTACATAAGGAGGCAAAACAAAAGATGGAAAATGAAAAAACATCAAAAAGAATAACCAAATATCAAATTAATGAAGATGTTGAGAAAAAATTGAATGCTGCGTTGGATGAAGTGCTGAGTATATGTCAGGTCAACAATTTTCCTGTTTTTATTTCGGCAGCAGTTGCTAATGATAAGGATCGAACGGAGTATAAAAACCTTATATACAGCAGTACAGCGCATTTTATTAATTTGAAAGATGACAAAATCCGAAAATACATGCTTATAGCGAATGGTTTTGAAGCTGTTCCGCCAAGAGAGGTTGTTTCATTCGATTTGGACGATTTGGAGGATCTGGAGGATATAGAATGAGCGATGCGAAAACAAAACGTGTAATGATACTTGAATGGGAAAATCTTACAAAAACGATTGGGAGAATTAACATTAAAAGTATCAGAGAGAGCGACTATTTCTATATATTCCGCAGGGATGCCATTGAACTGCCGGATAATATAAAGAAAACAATTGCAAAGCTGGAAGGTAAGTATGAAGTATATGATTGTCATGAGCTGCCAATGAATTCCTATGTTGCATTTATTAATGCAAAAATAAGAACAAAAATAAACAAAGATACATTTGTTTATTTTATAGGATGTCCTTCTATATATTCTCAGATAGAAACAAATGTAAAAAGTATATCGGCTGATGCCGTTTGCGTTGCAAACATTATGCAGTTAAAAATTCAGCAAAAACCTACAGATAAACAGGTTGATGATGAGTTAAATGATTTAGCAGATGCCTTAGATGATCTGAATATACCAAACGATATTCCATTTAATCATGACTCTCCTAAAAAACAAGAACAGAAAACAGGCAATTTTGCCAAAAAAGAGTTTGAAAAAACTGATCGAAAACCTGAGAAGAACCCACAGTCACGATATGATTCAAATAAAAATAAAGAAACTGATAGAAGGAACAAAGAATTTGATAGTAAACAGAAATCAAAAGAAAAAATTTCTTCTACTACAGTAGAAGCTCCGGTACAACATAGTAATACAGATCAGGTAATAAAGGCTTTGGAAAAAAAAATATTTTCAGATGCCGTTATAGAACAAGATCTGGAGCGAGAGTATACCGAATTAGATGATAATAAAGTCCGTACTTTAATGTCTACATTTAATCGGTTAGTTGAGCATTTGAATCTAACAATCGATAATGCGTCCGAATTAACAGAGGATGATTATACGGTTGTCATTATGCAGTTAATCAAATCACCATCTCTGGAAGATTTTAATCAATGTAAAGAAATTTTAAATTTTAGAGCAAATATTTTATTGAACTTGGAAACTTTTACCATATTTAAAAAGGAGGCAGATTATTACATAAAAATGTGCGATCTGTTTTACAAAGAAGATAAATGGTGAAAGGAAGGTGAAAAAATGTTTGAAAGGATTAAGCAGGTAAAAGAAAGCTTATTGAACAAAGTTGCAAATGGGGTGTGTTTGGCACAGGTAGAGTTTGCAAGTGTCGATTCCACAAAACGAATGAATATTACAAATAAAATTGTAAAAATTTATTCCGTGGCGTTGATATGTGCAACCGCCATGACATCAATTAGCATGGCACTTGCCACAACAGACGATGATCCAGCTGCAACAACGATAGAAAGTATGATCGACATTATATGCACAGTATTTCGATACGTTGGTGTTGTATTGGCTGCATATTCTATTGGTGCTTTGGTTATGGCTTTCAAAAATGAAGATGCGGATTCCAAATCAAGAGCAACTACCTTGCTTGTTGTCGCATGTGTATTGATCGGCATTGATAAATTAGTCGATAAAACAGGAATCAAAACTTACCTTACTACAGGCGAAAAAAAGAACCCTTAGAAAGTTACCTGCTATTCCTTAAATTTGGGGATAGCAGGTAATTAAAACAAATAATTACAAAACAAGGTGGTGGTATATAAAAGTGGCAGGATTAATCTATAAAATCATTGAACTCATCTATGGTGGTGGTTTAACGGAAAGTGTCACTAAATGGATGGATGCATTATGGAATGTCCTAATCATCATATTTCAAAATAATGACTTAATTGGTTCTGCATATATAACATTTGCTGGTATTTCCGCAAGCTTACTTGTGTTTTTTTTCTACATGGAAATTACATCTCAGGCATCTAAAGATTTGCTGTCTCTTGAAAAGCTTGTGCTTTTTTTTATCAAATACATAATTGCTTTTTTGATTCTATTAAATGCAAAAGAAATTATGAATGGACTGCTTGTAATTGGACAAGGAGTATATGAGAAAGCGAAGGATGCTTCTTTTTCAGTAGATGGAGCCGGAAATGGAACAAATTATACATGGGATTATGTAATAGAAAAGCATACAGCAGATGGCTTTGATGATCAAGGAAGATCTATTTATGTCATGAACATATTAGATGGCTTGTATGGCAGCAGTATTAGTGGTTTTTTTAATGGACTAAGCATTTTAATTCCGGGACTTCTTGCATATGTTGTTGGATTTGCATGCAATATGATTTGTTATTTTATTTGCACTGCAAATGTCTTAAACATCTGTGTTAGAGGCTATGCATCGCCACTTGCGATTCCACAGATTTTTGATGAAGGGCAACGATCTACTGGAATACGATATTTTAAAAGCTTTATGGCAGCCGCTCTTGAAATGGGGATGATCGTAATTGTATTGCGATTAGCCGGGCAAATATCAACGGCATTACAACCTGCAATATTTGGAATAATCAAAGAGGGAGCGTCTGGCGTTACAGGAGATGGTTATTTATTTGTAGATGGGGATATTGTCACCGCAAATCTTGATTTTGCACTATCTGCAATAGGGCTTATTCCATCATTATTACCACATCTGGCGGCAGCTGGAGCGATTGCAGGAGTGAATAAAGTGACACGCGATATTGTAGGGTGAAATTAAAGGATGGTGAAATTACTTGATAGAAAATAGAGTACCAAAAGATATTCGAAAATTTAAAGGAAAAGCTGTCGGACCATTCACATTTCGACAGGTAATATGCGGAATCATTGCTGGGGCAGTTGATATAGAAGTTTATTCTAAAATTTTAAAACCGTTAAATGTAAGTGATGATGTATCCATATTTATTATTGTTTTATGTTCCATGGGTATTCTGATCTTCACAAAGGAGGTTTATGGAATGAAAATGGAAGTTTTTCTAACCACTGTTTTATATAAAAACATCTTTTTTCCAACAAAAAGAAAAGTGAATTGTGATTTAAGACCGAATAACGAAAAATTGTCCGCTTCTGATATAAGAAAAATTAATAAGGAATATCAGCAACGGATAAAGGAAAATCCAGAGTGGAAAATGTATGAGTAAAACAAATGCTAGAAAGGAGGAATGTACAGCATGGAAAAAAGAATGGATACTAAAATTCTGGAAGAAATACCAAAAACGGTTTCGCAGTCAATTCCCTATAGAGGGGTTTATATAAATGGAGTTATCGAAGTATGTGAGAATATGTTTTCAAAATCATACAAAATTCCGGGAGCGAATTTTAAGACAACAAATCAATACTCGCAAGAGTCTTTATCTGACCAATATAAAGAATTTATGAATTCTTTTGATAATACGGTGTCCGTTGAGACAACCATGTATAACAGAACAGTCGATGTAGAGAGCTTCAAAAAAAGTGTTTTGATTGATTATAAGGAAGATGGCCTTGACAATTTCCGTGAAGAATATAACAAGATGCTTATGGATAAAATTTCTGCATCAAAGAATAATCTTCAAACGGAAAAATATCTGACACTCACTATATATGCTCCAAATATCTTTGCTGCAAATGAAACATTTAGTCAGATGGATGCGTTGGTTATGGATAGTATGGCTACTATGGCAAAGAAAGAAGCCGAGCCAATGACACTTGTTGATAGATTATCCGTGTTAAACAGTATCTATAATATGAATGATGAAGAAAATTTATATGAAAAGCGGATTATAAACGGAAAAGAGATTGAGTCATTTTCTCTTGAAAACTGTGTAAAACAGGGTGTCACAACAAAAGAAATCATAGCACCATCATCTATGAAATTTTATAGTGATCATGGTGAAATAGAAGACAAATTAGTAAGAGTTTATTACGTTTATTCATATCCGACATGGTTAAAGGCAACAGCATTTACTGATTTTTCCAAGATGCCTTGTAATATGATTGCCAGTACGCATACTGTAGCAATGGATCAGAATGATGCAATTAATTTATTTAAAAAACAGGATGTAAATATATCATCTGATATTTTAGTTGCTCAAAAAAAAGCATCAAAGAGTGGTTATAGTTCAAATTTAATTTCCAGATCTTTGTTAGATGAAAAAAATGAGTCCGATGAATTAATAGAAAACATAACCAAGGATAATAATAAAACATTTGTAACAACATATGTATTTGCTATATTTGGAGACACCAAAGAAGAATTAGATACTTATGAACGACAGTTGAAGACAATCGCAAATAAAAATCTGATGAAGGTTAAGTTGTTGAGGAATATGCAGGAAGATGGCTTTACAACATGTCTGCCAATCGGATACCGTAAAGTAAAAATTGATCGATTAATGACAAGCGATTCCATTGCTTCATTAATTCCATTCGATGTTTTAAATATCAATCAAAAAGGCGGAAAGTATTATGGATTAAATGCATTTAGTCAAAATATGATCCTTTATAATAGAGCATCCGGAATGAACCCTAATTCAGTTATTCTCGGCGCACCCGGTAGCGGAAAGTCATTCAGTGGTAAGCGAGAAATTATTGATATCTTATTGAGAACAGGGGATGAAGTGTATGTCATTGATCCAGATCGGGAATACAGTGTATTAGCAAATCGTTTTAATGGAACAGTATACAAAATTGCTCCCGGTCTTAACATACATATCAATCCATTTGACTTAAACATCAATAATATAGACGATGAAAATGGTGACCCGGTAAAAACCAAATGTGAATTTATAAGTACGATCATAGATATTATGATCGGTGGAAAATACGGCTTATCTCCTATAGAAGAGTCTATTATCGATCGATGCACGATGAAGGTGTATGATCCGTACCTTAAGTTTTTGAGAGTAGCTGGAAAGACACAGGATTTCGAACATGCACCAACACTTGTAGATTTCTATAACTGTTTATGCGCACAGCCACAGATTGAAGCGCAAAATTTAGCATTATCGCTTGAACGATTTGTTAAAGGCGCATTGGATCTATTTGCATATAAAACAAATGTAGATATTAATAATCGATTTACGGTTTATGATACAAAAAATATCGGACCGGGACTCTCTGAACTTGGTTCTCATATTTGTTTGGACAATATGTTTAACAAGATGATTCAAAACTTCGAAAATGGAAAGAGAACTTGGATTTATATTGACGAATTTTATTCGTTAATGAATAAACCTTCATCTGCTACATATACTGCGCAAATTTGGAAGCGAGATCGTAAATGGGACGGCTTTGCAACAGCATTAACACAGAATGTAGAAGATGTCCTTAAAAATGCAGAAGCAAGAACAGTCTTAAATAATAGCGCATTTGTTACTTTGCTTGGACAATCTCCATTGAACAAACGTGATTTATCAGAATTATATGGTCTTTCGTCAACAGAGGAGAAGTATATAGCATCTGGTAAATCCGGTATGGGATTAATTTGTATCAATAACGGTGATATTATTGTACCAATGAATGATGATTTTCCAAAGGATACAGAATTATATAGGATTATGACTTCAAAACCAGACGAGAGAATGATGGCATAAAAAAGAACCCCTTTTCCATAAGAAAGGGGTTTTCTTTGCAAAAAAAGAAAAATATTACATATTTGATATAGTAATAGCATTGGATGAGTCAGCATCCGGCCAGCAATGGCGAATCGATATCGGATCCTGTACAGTGCGCATAATAGAGCGAGAAGGCAGCGTACGATATCACCTTGTATATATATGATGACCATTTGGATACTTTATGGAATCGCAAGGTTCTGAAGGTTTATCTTAACAATTATAAGTACGGAAATGCATTTGGATACTTATGGAATCGCAAGGTTCTGAAGGCCATTAGGTCCATGTACATCAAAAGGCTCTCATTTGGATACTTATGGAATCGCAAGGTTCTGAAGGTTTTAATATCTGGCAATAAGAATCTAACTTGTATCTCATAAGATTACAAGATCCTGAAGGATCGATGAATTGAGTGAATTCAAGATATTTTATTTATATGCTTATGGAATTAAAGAATCACTAGCAACGGAAAGAGGAGGACAAAATTATGGATATAGAAAATAATGCAAGTTCAGGAGAGACAATAGAACTTACTTTAGAGGATATATTAGCAATCGCTACTGGACGATTAAACGATGAAATGCCAAGTTCATCAGCTTCATTTTCAATCAATGTAGAAAATGAAGAACAAAATTATGAGCCAGAACATGAAGTCATTGTTGAAAATGGAGAATTCAATTTTTATGTCAATGGTGGTTGTATGGTAATACAAATTGATTTTTCCAAAATTGATGCATTTGAATACCAACATCTTATAGAAATATGCAAAAAGTGGATGGATAATGTAGGCACAAAGGAATATGAGCATAAAATATTTTCTGGCACGATTGTTCCAGCTACCCTTGAAGGGCAAATCATCATAGAAGTAAACGAATTAGTGTATTATACAGGAATCGTAACATCTGATAGTGAAAGAGCAATTCTGTGTTTTGATAATATGCAATCCAATGTATTTGTAAATCCTGATATGGATTATGATGAAATTAAACGATCAGTAGATGAAGAGTTGAGACATGAGCAGTCTTTACTTGAACAACAATTATATGAGGCACAAAAAGAAGTCGATGACTTGAAAAATCAAAGCTATTACAAAAATAGATTGGATGCAGCTATGGAATTAAATTCCAGAAAAGGGAAAACGGATAGAAATGAAACCAGTAAAAATGCATTTAGCCGTTATACTAAGGATTAAAGAAAGGAAAAAATGATGGTGAAACGAATCAATGTAATATTAGTAATAAGTATGATCATGATAATGTTTTCATTTCAAAGCACAAGCCATGTAAAGGCAGCTACACAAAATACGGAAACAACAACCGGGGATATATACTTCGCTGTAAAATATTCTGATAATATTGAGCCGAGACAAGATGACGTTTTTGTTCTAACATATAGGACAACAGAAGATAAAAATGGTGATGCAACAGCTCAGATTACAGTAAATGCTTATGAACTGCTAAAGGAAGAACAAAAAATAACATTACCATATGGAGGATATATAATAGTAAATATAGAATATCAGGGATCAAATGCTGGAATTACGAATTATTCTGCAAAAAATCAGATGAATGCTACGTCAAATTCAAACGACACACTTACTATATATATTGGTCTTACGGAAGTAGATAAATTTGATCATTCATGGACAGAATCACAAATCATTAAACATGGAGGAGTTAATGTCCGGGAGTTATCCGCTGATCCATCAAATCCAATCAGTTATGAGGACAAAATGGCTGAAATGATAAAAGAAGAAACGAAAAGGCAAGAAGAATCGAAAAATATTCAAATTGGCTCTAATGAAAATACGATTGAGGCAACGGACGAAGCATCGTCCGGTGATTATTATGAAGATGATACATATGCAGATGATTATGGGGTTACAGAGCAGGAACCTGTAAGCGAACAGCCAGAAATGGAAATATATAATTCTAAAACAGACAATGCAAAAAAACATGAAGCCCAAGGTAATGCTTCTATGATTTCTATAAAAACAGTTGTAATTGTGGCAATAATTCTCATTGCTTGTATTATTATTATATTTGTAAAAATTGGATCTAGCTCTAAGACAAGAAGATAAGTAAAATAGCGCAGTTACATATTTAAAAGGATATGTAATCATGCGTTATTTTTTCGACCATTTTTAGTATGTATAGAAAATTAACAGATAAGGGTGAATTGTTATGAAATTGGACAAAAATACGCCGGACTATAAATTAAAAAAGACATTGCGCAGAAATAGAAGAAGGAAGATACATAAAATAATAAGAATGTGGATATTTATTTTATTATTATGTGTAGGTATATTTGGATTTATTGTGTATTACCCAAAATATAAAAGAATTAAAAAAGAGGTCTATACAAAATTATCAAATATTACTGAGGATACCTTTAAAAGAAAGGGTAATACCGAAATATACGATATAGATGGAAATTTAATAGGTAAATATGGAAATGAAAAATATAAATATGTACCTTATGAGGATATTTCAAAATATGTAGTTAATGGATATATTGCAAAAGAGGATAAAAACTTTCTGTACCACCGTGGAGTTGATTTTAAAGCATTAGTCAGAGTAAGTTATTACTACATAAAAAATAAAGGAAAAATAACGCAAGGAGGCAGTACCATAACACAACAGGTAGTGAAAAATAACCTGCTATCGCAAAACAGAACGATAAAGCGTAAAGCGACAGAAATGTTGCTCGCAATGGCGATCGAAAAACAATACAATAAGAATCAGATCATGGAATTTTACTGTAATAGTAATTATTACGGAAATGGATGTTACGGAATAGAGGCAGCCAGTCAGTATTATTTTGGATGTTCTGCCAAAAATCTATCTCTTGGAAATGCTGCAATTCTAGTTGCAACAAGTAACCTTCCAAATACCTATAATCCTATTGCAAACTACGAACTTTCAATCAATAAGCGAAATGAAGTCCTTTTAGAAATGCTAAGAACCGGATATATCGATGAAGATACATATGTAAATACCATTGCTGAAAAACCAGTTTTAGTTCAACAAAGAGATTCGATTATTAAAGAAACTTATATGACAACCTATGCACTTCATTGTAGTACGCTGGAACTTATGAAGTTAAATGGGTTTGAATTTCAGTATATATTTGATTCGCAGGATGCATATGAAGATTATATAGAGAATTATAATACAACATATAATAATACATCGGAAATGATTCGGAGCGGTGGATATAAAATATATACATCTCTTGATCCTGAGATACAAAATACCTTGCAAACATGCGTTGATGACAATTTAGCAGAATTTGATGAAAGAGATAGTGAAACTGGACTGTTTACGCTTCAGGGGGCAGCAGTTTGTGTTAATAATAGCACAAATATGGTTTCTGCCATTGTCGGAGGCAGAGAAGGGGCAGGTTATTACAATAGAGGATATCAAGCAGAAAGACAATCTGGAAGTGCAATAAAACCGCTATTAGATTATGGGCCGGCTATTGATCAGGGTGTTGTGTATCCGGGAACAATTATAAAAGATGAAGAAATTACCATTGATGGATATACTCCATTAAATGCAAACAGAAAATATATAGGTGATGTTTCGATCCGGAAAGCTTTGTTACTATCTATTAATACAATAGCCGTTAAATTATATACTGAAACTGGAAATGCAATATGTATAGATTATTTAAACCGTATGCATTTTAGTTCTTTATCTTATACAGATACAATAATCCCCGCTGCCGCCATTGGTGGTTTTACCAATGGCGTAACTGTTGTTGATATGGCAAAAGGGTATGCGACGTTAGCAAACGATGGAGAGTATTCGGAAAACACCTGTATTATAAAAATTTACGATTCTGATGCAACCTTGTTGTACGAAAAGAGTAACATAACGGAAAAAGTATACGACAGCGACACCGCATTTATTATATCAGATATGTTAGAGCAGACATTTATGGAAAATGCTGGAGTTGGGAAAAAGTATAAAACGGATGATCAGATATACGCTGGGAAAACAGGAACTACCAATGATACAAAGGATGTGTGGTTTTGTGGATATTCAAAATACTATACAACCGCGGTTTGGATTGGTTATGATATGCCGAAGGAAATGACGGAAATACAAAGTTCAACTTATCCGGTAAAGATTTGGACTGAATTTATGCAGGAAATACATAAGAATTTACCAGTTCAAGAATTTATTCCTTCAGAAACCGTAAAGCTTCAGGATAAAAAAGGTTCTATTAAAGCAATAACATACGACAAAAATATATATCAGGAAAGACCTTCTAACTGTGATTATGTATCAATTCGTACAATGGAAAAGGCAGATGCAAGAAAGAAAGAACAGGATGAAATAACAGCGGAGAAAGAGGCAGAAGAAGCAGTTGGAGAATTTGAGGACTTTCAGATTATGTCTATAGAGGATACGGATAAGTTTATTATAAATTATAATCAAACATATGAGTTGGTTGAGAAGGTGTCTGATAATGAAAAAAGACAGGAATTATATAATAGACTTTCTTATAAGTATGATTTATTAAAGGGCGAAGTAACGGACAGGTGGAATGATGCGATTGATGCATATAACTACAATAAGCAAAAGCAAAAAGACGCTGATAACATTCTCAAAAAACAGGAATCAATAGAAAAAGCAGAAGAGGAACGTAAATATCAATATATAGAATTAGTAAAAAGCTATATCGAAGATTTTAACGATCGAACTTATTATACGTCATATATGGAGGATCTAATAAGCGATGCAGAAGAAGCATTGGAACAATGCTCTGCATATGATGAATATGATCAGCTAAAGGAAGAATTACAAACGGCGATTAATAATGTGAGACTGCTGCCGGATGCAGATCCGGACATAGAGGAATAAAAATAGTCAAAAAAGTGGAATTTAATTCCACTTTTTTATTTTTGACCATATTTATAACGGAAGGATATATTAGCACATTTTTTGGGAGGTACAGAATGGACTATTACATAGATGTTTATATCAAACGGCCAAAATACTGGATGAAAAAATACGGATTTAAAGAAGTAAATGGAAAATATGGCACTCATTTATCTATAAAAGTTGATGAAAAAAATAAAAAAAAGATTGTACGACGACTTAATTGGCGTCATACAAAATATCGTTGTACAGAAGCCTGTTGGAATAGAAGCTCGGATTACCGAAAGAATTTTTTCAAGCTGAATCCGGGACCTGATTATCAGTGCCGTTACTGTAATAGAAAGCTACATAAGGAAAATGTCGTTGTTGACCATGTAATTCCTATTAGTCAAGCAAAAAAAAATAAGAACGCAAGAAAGCTGCTAAAACTTCGGGGAATAGACAATGTAAATGATACAAGAAATCTGGTAGCAAGCTGTAAAAAGTGTAATCAAGCAAAAGATGACAAAATGGGAATCTGGTTACTTAAAGCATGGTTAGGAAAATATAAACTCTATTGGGTAGTAAGACCAATCATTATATGCGGTCTTATTGCTTATGCGCTTTATTACATAACTCAATCGGATATTGGGCTGATGTTTATTAATACAATACGGAATATTTTATTTTCTTGTTAATGAAATAACATATTAAAAATAAAAAAAAGGATGTGATTAGCATGGATTCAAACGAAATGGATGATATTGACATTGATACAAGTGACAATGCCTTGTTTGATCAGGATGAATACATATTTGGAGAAGATGAATTAGAAGAGGATACATTTCAAAAAGAAGAAACAACGAACGGAAAAGTAACAGTAATGCATTCCAATACATTATTTGCTAAAGCCATAAATTTAATAGCAAATATACTGGTGAATACAGCTAGTTTGGCCGGTAATATTATAAGATCGTTTCTTTTTGGAAACCCTGACGCCTTTAACTTACAGAAACATATGGAGAAAGAGAATGAAGCTGATAGGGTAAAAAGTGAGCAAGATTCGGAGTCAAGAACAGAAAAAGAAGTAAATGGGAAAGAAGCAGAGGATAAAAATGTTTCAAAAGAAATAATAAAAAACCGTGAGAGAATAAAGGAATGTATGACCACAGTACATGAACAGACTTTAGAGGATGGAACGCGCTATGATCTGGCAGCAGAGCTTGGTATTCACGCATCTGTTGAGTACAATAAAAATAATGAAGCTATATTATATTTTTACGGAACCAAAAAAGAAAACAATACAGTGGAGAATATTAAAAGTAGCGGTATTTATATAAATAGCTCAAATTTAAAAGGACTAGAATCCAAGATAACAAGAGATATCATGCAGACGAGTAATTTCAAAAAATCAATGAAACAATATCTTCAGTATGATAAAGTGGAAGAAGAAAATGATCTTGGTGAAACAGATGCAAGTGAAAGAACAACTTCAAAAAAATATGTGGCATATTCTACACAACGATATACTTATGCAGCAGTACAGGCATCGTTGCTTAAATCGGCATATATGTTAAATCTGAATCAACATTTGAATCCAGATGAAAATAGTGGACCGACATTTACCAAAAGTGGTATCAGTCAGCTTCCCATTGGAGAAAAAATGCTCATGGTTAATATTAATCGGCATTTTAATACACCAGATAATACATCAAAAACAGATATTGTTTTTATGTATGGAGATAAGGAAGTTGGACGACTTGATGCAAATGCAGTTACAATAGATGGCTATTCAAAGGATGATACATTGTTAAAAAATATTTCATCCATCACACAAAATATATATGCTAATATGAGCGCAGATGATTTTGAAATTTCCGCAAAAAAAACATATGGTATGGAAAAAAGAGTTGGAACGAAATCTGCTGATAAAGCCGTTCGAACTGTCACAAAATATGAACATCCAGAAGATAAGACACAAAAGGATGAACAAGGAAATAAAAATCCGGAACAAGATACGATGAATCAAGAAAATAATCCGGATAAGAACGATCAAACTGGAACGGAAGAAGTTTCAGATCCGGGGACTAAAGAACATACGGAAGAAAATACAAAGGAATCAGAAATCGAAGATAATGAAAACTCTATTGATGAACAGATTACAAGAGAGGAATTTGGCAGCAGTTTATCTGAAATTGTGCAGGATAATAATACAATGAATGATATATATGATGATATGCACAGTGATATGCATAACATGGATGAATATGTAGACGTTATTCCTGTCGATGCGGAAGTGATTAGTGAGGAAGCTGATCATGAGATAAATGAAGAGTCGGAAACTGTTTTTGAAGAAGATGAAGTATGTATGTGATCAAAAAATATAATTGATAATTGATTGAAAAATGACATGTTCGCATGTCATTTTTTTTACATATTAATAGTAAAGCATCGGAAACTATTGAGAAAGGAGAAACCACTGAAAAAGTGGCAGGATAAATATGGCAACACATAATCAGGTAAGAGCAATCGGATATTTGTTAGCGGATCCTAAGATTGTCAATGAGGGAATAGAGGGTGAAGAAAAAATAATTATTAAAATAAGAACCGTAAGAAGAGCGATTGAGGGATATACCGGACAACAATATGCAGATTTAATTGTGTATTACGCTGGAACAGATATCATGAATAAACTAAAGGCATTTAAACAATTTGATATCATTGATATTAAGGGAGTATTCAATATTTTGCCTACGCGAAAAAAATCAGTATGTCCGACATGCGGTACAATTAACTACAAAGAAAATTGTCTTGCTACATTCGTGTATCCGATTACAGTAAATCGTTTAGGCTCATATAGGGACTATATTGAAGAAAAACAGGCGAGTCCAGATGCATTTCTCTTTAAAAATTATAGAGAAAATTCGAACCAGTGTTTACTGATTGGAACCGTTGTTACCGATCCGGAATTATTGCCTAATAAACAGGCTCATCTATGCAGATATGGGTTGGGTGTCAACAGAAAATATTATATAAAAGAGCAGACGGAACAGAAAGCTGATTACCCATGGGTGTATTCTTATGGTGAACAGGCAGAAAGAGATTTTAGATATTTACGAAAGAAATCGGTTATTCTTATGGACGGTTTTATTCATAATGAAAATGTAATGACAAAAATGACCTGTGAAGCATGTGGAAGCAATTATACTTTTAGTAGTGTAGGAACGCAGTTTACACCATATTCCATCGAATATCTCTCTGCCTTTAAAACAGAAGAAGATTTACAAAAGGAAGAAAAACTTAATCGGTTAAAAGAATTGAGTGAATAAAGATTCCAGAACAATATGATACGAATTATTTGTTTATTTCATACGATCCATATTAAAAATATAACTTAATAACATGGAGAGTTAAAATTGGAGGAATTAAGTATGAAATATGCAAATATTATACTAAATAATCAGATGGCTATGGAAGATTTGATATGTAAAGAAGATATGAGAGCAACCAGTTTGATTTTGGCTATAGTTGGAGTTCCAACCAACGATCCTAAAAAGAGAGTATTTTTTGAGGATGTTGACAGCTGCACACGGTTTACCTCAATCTATCTTGCATTAGCTGGCCTTGACTGCGCAGGTCTTAGTCTCGATAACGTCACAGAAGTAATGGATTATTTAAAAACCAATCCTAAAGCGTGTAGATCTTCTGGAATAAGAGACATCCATTTTGAAGAATGCGTAGATGACGTTTATGCAAAATATCCACAGTTTCATAGTATCTCGAAATCGAAAAGAAAAAGTTCTGAGTATGAACAGTTATCCTTTTTGATTGGATAAGGAGGAATCATGGATCATCGTAGGTTGATACAGGAGAGTGATATAGGACAGGTCGTATCTTCCAGAGGATATCGTATAACGTATGGAGGATCATATAACTTCCTTTACTGCCCCGGTCATGAAAAACAGTATGAAGGAACACACAAAGCTCAGCGTAACTGTTATTTTAAAAAAGGACAGAACTATTGTTATTGCAAGAGATGTCTTAAATCATGGAACACAAAAGAGTATCTAATGGAAAAGGAAGGACTTGATTTTGGCGAAGCATATGATATTTTGTATGAGCTTGCCGGAAGACCAGCTTGGTATAAATCAGGTAAACCACTTTCAGACGAAGAACGAAAAAAAGCAAGAAAAGATGAAGCAGTCAATCAGGTACTTGGTATGCGTATGGCAGTAACGACCGATTATTTATATCCAAATGAAAGAAATGAATTGATTATTGCCAAAAAAACGCAGTTAAGATCCCGGATGGAGGAACTTGAATCAAAATTTGATAGAAAAGATCTTTTTTCCGAACAGGAAAGGACTGTGATTATGGAAAAATAGAGAGGGTTCCTCTCTATTTTTTTTGCGAAAACGATACTTTTTTCGAAAATCTTAAAATGAATTGCGAAAATTCTCGCATATTAATAAAAGAAAAAATAAAAAAGAGCGAAAGGAGAATGGAATGAGAATTTCGATGCGTGCAGCAAGAGCAAATGCAGGATTATCTTTGCAGGATATAGCGAATTCAATGCATGTAAGTATTTCGACAATACATAGATGGGAGACAGGACAATCTCCTATAGCAAATGATTTATTTATAGTATTTTGCAATCTGTGCAAAATTAATCCGGAAAATGTTACTGCAAATATAAAGGTAAAAGGAGACACAGCGAATTATGACAAATGAAGAAAAAAAAGAATTTATAAATCAGTACATTGCCTCATTAAAAAAGATTGAGCATGTTTCAAATGTTAAATCCACCTCAAATGATTTGAATTATGAAGTGCATTTTAATTTATGCGGCAACATTATGGGAACAATTATATTGCGTAAATCCGGTGATATTGCACTAATTAAAATGGAAGGTGTATATAGTCAGAATGATGAAAATGTATCACTTGATGTGTTATCAAAAGAAATTGCAACAGCTCATGAGGCAGGATTTGATTATACTCTAATTAATGATAGCGTGACATTTTCGACCGTAATGGCATTAGGTGACAACGCGGATTTGTTGTACGATGACGTAGATTACTGCGCAAAATTAATTATAAGGAATATTTTGGAAAAGATTGATGAATTTGAACATGATCAGGATACAACAGTCTTTGAAGATCCGGTGCAGAAGCAGGATATAGATAGTGAATCGGCAGAAGCAAAATCAGATAATTTTGATATCAGTGATATAAGCATTCCGGATCCAGAAGATCTTGATGATATTTTAGAGGAGAAATCAAGCTATATAAAGCCGGGATACAATAAAGAAAATATTACATCAAGTCAAGAAGTTCATGAACAGATTGAAGACACTGTAACATCCTTTGATATCGATGATACAGGTATAAATGGCATCATGGATGAAGATGAAAACGATCTTTATAATGAACTCAATCGTGTTTTTGATGAAAAGAAAAAGTTGGCGGATAGCAGGGAACAGACATTAAATGAATTTGCGGCAAGATTAAAAGAAAAAGAAAAGCAACTGGAGGAACAGAAAAAGGAAGCAAAGACGCATTTAGAATCAGAAAAATATGAGATGCAGTTGGAAGTGCAGCGTGAAAAAGATGCAATGCGCAAAGAATTCCATGATAAGGAAGTTGAGCTTGCAATAAAGGTGAAGAAGGCTACAGATGATCGTAAACGACTTGACTTCGAATTAAAGAAAATTCAGGTTGAGAAGGAAACATTAAAAACAAAATTTGCCAATATAGAAGAGCGTGAAATGTTGATAAATTCAGGAAATATATCAAGTGGCAAAGATTCTTCCACGTTATCCAATGAGATCGATAAATTGAATGAGCAGATTGCAGGTATAACAGAAGAAAATGATAAAATAAGATCAAGTTATACAGAATGCAAAAAACACATTCAGACAGCCAAGAATGAGTTGCAGCATAGAGAACAGATCATTGGCAATTTAAAAGAATTAATAAAAAAACAGAAAAGTGAATTGGAACAGATGCAACAAGCTGTTTCAGTTAAAGCTGATCAGGATGCAACAACCGGAGATGATACAAAGCTCAAAGATATGCAAGCTGAGATTGACAAAAAAAATAATGAGATAGAAGAATTAAATTCTAAGATTTCATTGTTAGACGAAGAAAAAGCCAATTATATTCAGCTTTATAATGAAGCGAAAGAGAAGATTTCTACATCCGATAATACTCCAACTGAAGAGTTATCCGAAGAAGATGAGTTACGGATCGCTATCAATAATATCAAGCAGGAAGCAGAAAAAATTGGAATTCATACTGATCTTGTTCCAAGCAACGGCGATGTCATTTTGGCTGGAGAAAAAGATGGTTGTACTTTATGCATCAATGTAAATGCAAAAATTATATACTGTGAAAAATCGGTAAAAAAACCTCAGAAATATATGCCTATTGCTGAAGCATGGACACAGGAAGATATTCGTGTTTCTTATGCAGTGTTGACAGGAACCGGAAAATTCATGGTGAAGTATGTATATACAGATGTTGCAAAGGCGATTTTTGACATTATGGAACGATTTAAAACGATTTCATAGAGAGGTGATGTAACATATGAGCGATAGAACAATACGCATCTTATTGCTTGCCGTTATCATTTTTTTTCTTATTATTTTATGTGTGGTAGTAATTGATTATATTCGTAAAAGCAAGAGAAATCGAATGTATGTTCAGTTATTCGAGGAAACATATAAAAACAATTCTGTTATTGATACTTTGTTGAAAATTATAGAAGTATACAAGATAAGAAGTGTGGAGAATCTGGTTTTGCGCAAGGCAATCAACTACTTACAGAAATCGTGTTTAAAGGATTACCAGACTGCTTTTGCAATAATAGAAGATGTATTCTCAGGCAAAAAGGTCAAGGAACTGCATAATACAATTATTGAAAATGAAAAGGGAAAATTGGTATTACTGTTAGAGAAGAAAAATTATTAGCAGGAGGTTAAAGAAGTGTCGGTTAAGAAAATATTAGATGTGATTCAGAATATTTTTTTCAATCTCATTGAGTTCATTAAAAAAAATATTAAAATATTTACTATCATAGGAGCAGTAATTATTCTGGCTATAATTGGCGGTATATTTCTTATAATTAGGAAAGAAAGTATGAAAAATTCGCCGATTGAAAAGATTGAAGCAACATGCGATTACTCATTTAAAACAGATGAAAATCTGACCGATAATTTAGAATATTTTGATATTCAGGCTACGCATGAAAATGGAGTGGTAACAACAATATCTTCTGATGCTGACATTTCTTTAAGCCAGAAATATGTAAATCCATATGGCGAAGAATCCATTATTAAACTTACATATACAGATGATGATGGATCTGAATATTCATGTAATGTAAGTATTCCAAATGAAAGAGAAAAAATAGTTGGTTTTCAGTGCGGATATCCGGATGTAAAAAAAGTTATTGCGGTACTATATAGCAATGGAGAGTTAGCGTTCGAAGGAGAGGGAGATACGTTAGTATATTATGAAGGTGAATACCCATGGTTAAAAGCATGGTGGGAAGATGCGGATATAGGTAAAGAAAATGCCGTTGATATTAAGTCTGTTACATTCCAAAATACCGTAAAACCTACTAATTTGAATTATGCATTCGAAGATTGTACATCACTCGTCTTTATCGATAAGATACCTCCATCTGTCAGAACGATGGTTCGGACATTCGCTAATTGTACATCGCTTACAAAGGCAGCAGATGTAAGTAATGCAGATAACCTTTTAAACATGAATGGAACCTATGCAGGTGATGCAGCTTTAATTGACGCCAACATAATTCCATCAAATGTAAGAGTAGCGAAAGGATGTTTCAAAGATTGTACTTCATTGCAGTTATGTGCTGATATGAGTAAAGCTGATAATCTAAAGATAATAGATTCAATGTATGAAAACTGCCAGTCCTTATCTATCGCAAAATTAAGAGATGGGATTATTAGCACGAACAATACTTTTTCAGAATGTATTAATCTAAAACAGGTTTCAGATTTTCCAACGACTATTAAGTATATGGATGGAACATTTAGTGGTGCGGTATCTTTAACAAGGTTTGATGCGATTATTCCGGAAAGTGTGCAATCATTAACTGAATGTTTTAAAAGTTGTGAGTTATTATCAGGAGAAATACATATTGACTGTAACACGGATAAGTTTACAGATATGTTTCTTGGAGCATGTCAGGCAACAAAAATAAATCTTATAGGTGATTCAATGCTCTTGGATGCATATGCGAATACTAACGATATGCTTAATGTATATGTAAATGGTATTAGAGCAAATTCGGCAATAACATCTTATGCCGATGTGTTTGAGCAATAATAGTGGAATTAAATTCCGCAATTATTGCTCACAAGAAATAGAAAATTTTTGCAAAAAATAGAAACATTATATATTTGATATAGTAATAGTATTGGATGAGTCGGCATCCTGCCAGTAATGGCGAATTGATATCGGAATCTGCACAGTGCGCACAAGAGCGAGAAGACAGCGTACGATATCACCTTGTATATATGATGACCATTTGTATGCTTATGGAATTACAAGACTCCGAAGGCAAATGACAATAATTGGTGGTATTTCTCGTCATTTGTATGCTTATGGAATTACAAGACTCCGAAGGATGTTGAATGTATACCAGATATTAAAGTTGCATTTGTATGCTTATGGGATTACAAGACTCCGAAGGCAGATCCAACGAATGATATAAGTGGAGATCATTTGTATGCTTATGGAATTACAAGACTCCGAAGGCTACAATAATTGGAACAGCGAAATGGAATCCATTTGTATGCTTATGGAATTACAAGACTCCGAAGGGGGTTAAAGAATTAAAAAAGCTGATTGGGGCATTTGTATGCTTATGGAATTACAAGACTCCGAAGGCAAGTTAATGATAGTTGCGAAGATTATACTATCTTTTTTTTTTGCAAATTTTTTTGTTCACAGCTAAATAGTAATATATAAAAAAAAAGGACAAAAATAAAAGATGGATAATTGGATTGAAAAATCATATAAGCATATAGGAAAATATTTTGATTACACGTCAAAAGAAGATTTCTTTGTAGCATTAAGTGAATCAAATAATAATTGGCTTCATGTACATTCCATGTATAGTATTTTTGATTCGGCACAATCAACAGATGATATATGCGAACAAGCTCAAAATAAAAATTGTAAAAATGTAACATTAACAGATCATGGAACGCTTTTAGGAATAGAAGCGTTTATGAAAAGTGGAAAAAAATACGGAATAAATACAATACCGGGTGTCGAGACATACCGGGAACATCGATGTCATATGATTTTATTTGCAAGGAATTATGATGGATATGTTAGTATATCGAAAGCTATGAGAGAAGCAAATACACATATCGAGGAAATTAAGGGTACAAAATTATCAAATGCTATTATGACTAAGGATATATGTGAACACTTTTTTAGGAATAATACTGACATCGTTGCCACAAGTGCATGTATACAGGGAACCGTAGGATATATATTGTTAGCAAATCATCGGATAAAAAAGAAGATAAGCAAAGATGAAGAAAAATTAATTTTATATAAAGAAAATTATGAAAATTATTTGAATGCAAAAAAAGAAGCCTTAAACACGAAACAAAAAATATCTGTATTAAAAAAGGAAAAAACCGGATATAAAAAATATACCGGAAAAGGATATATTAACAGAATAAAAAAAATGGAAGACAAAATAAGTACCATATCTCCAGAAGATAAAAGCTATGAAGAAATATCAAATAAACTAGCTGTGGCAAAAAATGCATATGAGAACGCTATAATATATATTAATGAGCTTGATCAAGCCATTAACGATTGTGAAAATAATTCTTCTACATATAAAGCGATAATGGGACAGAACAAAAAGGCATATGACATCTATGAGAGATCCTACCAGAAGGTGAATGAAGTATCTTATTATGCTGAAGATGAGTTGTATGAACAGGCAAAACAGGAATTAAAATGGTATAAAAATGTATTTCCGCTGTTTTTTATTGAGTTACAATATCATGGTCTTGAAAAAGAAGCTTATGTAATGCCTATATTGGTTAAACTTGCAAGAGAGCTTGATATTCCATTAATTGCTGCAAATGACGCACATATGAAAGACAATACAGCAGATAGCATAGAAGCAAGGAGAATAGTACGTTATAACTACTTTGAGAAAGCACAGAAAGTTTCAGATGCGGACAAAGAATTATATCTAAAAACGGATAAGGAATTATTTACAGCATTAATAAAAGTTGTAGATGAAGATGCCGCAAATGAAGCATTATTTAATACAAAAATTCTCGAAACCTGTAAAGTTATATTTCCGCATGAATCACATTACCCATCTGTTAATAATGAAAAGACATTTGAGGAAATGATAGAAGATGGAAAACGAAGAAGATTACTTGAAGGAGGAATAGTAGTTTGGACGAATGAATATGAATCAAGGCTATTGCATGAATTGGATGTAGTTAAGAAAATGGGATATGTAGATTATCATAAGGTAGTAGAAGATTTTTGCCGGGAAGGTCGATATCTTGGAAGAATACCAAAACCAGAAATTGACAATGCACCAGAAGATTACAGCAAAATGCATGAATGGATAGATGAAAAAGGCTTTCCGGAAGGAATTGGAATTGGATTAGGAAGAGGATCCGGTGTTGGTTCATTAATTTGTTATTTGCTTGGTATCACGAATGTAAATCCAATTCAATACAACCTTCTTTTTGAACGATTCTTAAATCCAGAAAGAGTATCGATGCCTGATATCGACACAGATATAGCAACAAGACTCAGACCATTATTGATTCGATATATTAAGTGGAAATATGGCGAGCGATCAATTTGTTCGATTGCAACAGAAACTACATATGCAGCAAAAAGCTCAATTCAAATGGCAGGAAGAGATCTGGCATCTCAAAAATATGGAGATCTTCCTAAAAAAGAGGCAGATCGACAAACAACTATATTTTTGAATACAGTTACATCCAAACTATCAGGCGTTATACCTGAAGTTCCTAATATAAAGCTATCTGACTGTGAAGATACTGTAAAATCATTAATCGAAAACAATCCTGATATGAAAACAATATGGGATCATGCAAAGTTAATTGAAGGAAAATTACAGGCTATTGGAGTTCATGCAGGTGGAATCATTATATCAGATAATGATGATGTAAATGATTATATTCCACTTGCTTATAACCTGAAAAAGAAAGTGTGGGTTGCTCAATGTGACATGATCGTTGCCGAGGAAAAAGGACTGCTAAAAATGGATCTTTTAGGGTTGGCAACGCTTGACTGTATTAATGATACATTATATTTCATTCGAAAATATAGAGGAATTGAAATAAATATTAATACGATAAATTTTGAGCCGGAAGTATTTTCAAATATTTTTTGTACAGGAAATACAAATTCAGTATTTCAGTTTGAATCTTCAGGTATGAAAAGTATGTTAAAGGATTTTAAACCAGATAGTATTGAAGACCTTATTTTACTGGTAGCATGTTATAGACCGGGACCTTTACAGTATTTGGATAAAATAATCAAGGTAAAGAATAAAGAAATCCCTGTTACTTATAAAACACCAGAACTGGAACCAATTTTAAGAGAAACGTATGGGGCGATTGTTTATCAGGAGGAGGTTATGCAGATATTTCAAAGCCTTGCAGGATACAGTCTTGGTGGGGCTGATCTGGTTAGAAGAGCAATGTCCAAGAAAAAGGAAAAAGTATTGGAAAAGGAGAGACATGCATTTATTTATGGAGATGTAGAGCGTGGAATTGAAGGGTGCAAAAATAGAGGAATTTCAGAAGATGTTGCAAATGAGTTGTTTGACGAAGTGCTTGATTTTGCTAAATATGCGTTTAATAAATCCCATGCTACGGCATATGCCATCGTTGCATATCAGACCGCGTGGCTCAAATTTCATTATCCGAAAGAATTTTTGTGTGCAATGTTCAATAATGTTGATCAGGATAAATTTGGACCGGTAATCGATGATTGCAATTTATATAATATTAAATTGTTGCCTCCGGATATTAACAACTCATATTATGATTTTGTTGTAGAGAATGGAGATATTCGATTTGGAATTTCTGGAATTAAAGGTATTGGAGATGCCAACAAACCAATTATACTTAAAATTTGCAAAGAAAGATGCAATGGAATTTATGAATCGATCGAAGATTTTCTTTTGCGTAATCTGGTTTTGAAAGAAAATGAGACATATTCTACGATCCCGAATAAACTGTATAATATATTTGCAAGAGCAGGCATATTTGATACTTTAGGATATAACAGAGAAGACATTTGTAATATTGAAATTAAGGATGGAGAGTATTCATATATAAAAAATCTAATACAGAAATTAGAAGTACCAAAGAATAACGCTTCATTATCCTATAATATTAACAATGAGATAGAGTTGCTTGGAGCTATCGTAAGTATCAATCCATTGCAAGACTATCATAATGATGAAAAATATAGTTGTAATAGGATCTGTGATTTAATAGAGGACTCCCAATGTACTGTATATGGATTTGTTACAACTATAAAAGAAAAGACGAATAAATATGGGCAGGATATATACATTGTGGAAATAAGGGGTAAGACCGGAAAACTTATAATATATACAAATGCAACTATCCATTCAAGGTATACACCTGATATGCTATTACACAAGGTAGTAAAATGCAAAGGTCGATATAAGTATGATATTTTATTTGCATCTGAACTTACATTTATGCAGCCTGATATTCTTGATTATTTTATAGATCTAACAGAAGAGGATACTACGCGTATGTTGATGTCTCTCTTGAAAAGAACAGTACACAGAGATATTAATGTTAAGGTGTTATGTCATTGGTTACAAAAAGATGGAAAATTAATAGAAACGAACCGACCGAAACTTACGGATATTAAACTCACATACCGTGAGATGAATTTATTGAAACAGGAAGGGATAGTTTTCCATAAATGGAATATATGATCATATTCAGCCCCCAATCTTCAGATTGGGGGCTTTCTAATCTAAAAATTCATATATTCTACTTATTGGTTTGACAGATTTCTGAATATTCTTTATTAAATTGATACAGTAAATAAAATAATTCTCCATCTGGTTTATCTTTTGTAATCTCATGAATGGCTTGAATTGGATCTAAACTGTATTGATACGTTGGAATCCGGAGCTTATATTCTGATAACAAGGTATTTCCTTTTGGTGAGGAAAAATATTCATATACTTCACTGACATCTGTAAATGGCTTGCAGATTTCCAAAACATATTTCATACAATAACAATATCGTTTGAATCCATCACGACCTAAGAAATAGTCTCTAGGAAATTGATTTCTTGTTCCATCCAATACTTCATTGTAGGTATTCATAACTAATTCTCTTTGATTAAATTTTATTTTATTAGGATATAAAAGAGAAAGAATATATTTTGGACTGCCATATTCAAAATCAGGAGGAAAGTCAATGTACCGTAATAATCCATCCAATTTTAAAATATGAATTATATATGAATCAAATCGTTGAATTGCTGTATCCGTGTTCCAGTCCATGATACGTTCTAAAACATATCTAATACATTCAATGGCCAAACGCTCATTCTGACCACCGGGATCTATTCCTATAAAACAATCTATTGAAATTTCTGATAAATTGCCAATTAGCATATTCTCATATTCCCATATTAATTCTTCCATTGACAAAATCAACTCCTTACTTCATTTATCTAAAACAAATATGTATTTTTTTTGCAAAAATAGAAGATGAAAAATACATATTATAATTATAAAAGATATGTCACTGATAGAAAAAAATAATAGAAAGGAAATTAGATGATCAGCGGATTATATTATCAAACGATTGTCAGAAATGTATTTTCAGGAGAAACAGAATTTTATATCATTCCGGATTCCGGATATAATATAGAGACAAAAAACGGATTATTGCGGTGTCGGGGCAAAATAGGAATAATAGTAAAAAATATGCCGATTGAATTAGAAGGAAATTATAAAAACAATGAATATATTGTATCGTCTAGCCGTATTCCAACATGTTCCAAGGAAAGTACATTTCGTTTATTAAATTATATAGATGACAGTATCACACCGCATCAGAAAGAAGTAATTGCAAATACAGTTAATAATGATTTGCTTGGTTTTATGGATGAAGCAGAAAAAAGAAATATTTTGATAAAAGCCTTAAGTTCAAAAAAAACATTATTGGATTTGGCAAACGGAACGGCATCAAATGAGACAGCAGCGCATTTTAATAAGATAGTAACCATAGTTGATAAAATTATTATAACAACAGAAAAGCTTCTTAATCAAGAAGAATTAGTTCGTCAGCTGATGATATATGGTGTTGACATAGGAAAGATAGAGATGTTATGCAATAAAGGAATTGATCTAAAAAAGATTATCAGTAACCCATATATGATTCTTTTACCATTTGGGATTCCTATAACTGCTGCCGAAATGGTAGCTTATAACAATGACGATATGGATGATTTTGATATTCGCAGATTGTGTGGATTTGTTTATGATTCATTAAATTATGTAAAAGAGAGAGGCGATACATGTTGCGAGTTTCAAGATTTATTGAAGATTGTAAATAATCGAATCGAATATTATGGCACATCCAGATCCATGAAAGTTATATATTCAAAAAGTATGTTGCATCTCTGTATTCGAGAATTAAAAAAGTATATGGAAATACATGTTATTAACAATGAAGCATTAGTATATTTTAATTCTGTTTGGAAAGAAGAAATATCCGCAGTTGAGAATATAAAAAGAATACAGACAGCAAAAAAGCCAATAATGTCTGATGTATCTATTCGAAAGATTGAAGAAAAATTTGGAATTACATATAATGAACAACAAAAAAATGCATTTAAGGCAATGGATAGTAGCGGTATAAAGATACTCACCGGACCACCGGGATCAGGTAAAACTTCTGTTATTCGTGGCTTTATTGAATATTTTGCCAAGAACAAGAACTTTAAATTAGCCGCGACAACTGGAATGGCTGCGAAAGTAATGACAGAAGCATGTCATTTTTCCGCAGAAACCGTAAATAAAATGTTAGAATTAAGGTTGTTTGGTGAGTCAGTAACAGGAAAGAATTTGAATAATCCGATTGATGCAGATTTAATAATTGTTGATGAGGTATCTATGCTTGGTTTACAATTATTTTCTGCTTTATTAAAGGCTGTAAAAAGCGGAAGTATCTTATTGCTTGTAGGAGATGAAGATCAGCTTCAAAGTGTGGATTATGGAAATGTATTGCATGATCTTATTAACTCAGGAATTATAGAGGTATATCGTTTGACGGAAATACTGAGGCAGGATGGAACAATAAGAGAAAATGGAATTCGAATCAATAATGGTAACTGTAACTTGATCACAGACGATAGTTTTATTGTAAAACATTTTGACAGCGATAAGGAAGCTGTTACTGCATTATTAAAGGATACGAAGGGTATATCTGGAGAAAGGGAAATATTAAGTCCAACAAAGATATTTAAGAAATATGGCACTAATTATTTAAACAGAGTTTTGCAACCAAGGGGATCTGAAGTCCTTGTTGCATATGGTGACACAGAATATAGGTTACATGATAAAATCGTTATGACCAAAAATAATTACGATAAAAATTATATCAATGGAGATCTAGGCGAAATTATCGGATATAAAAATGGAATATTACAGGTACAGTTCCATAATAAAGTAGTCGATATATTTCGGGAGGATATGTGCAACATGAGTTTGGCATATGCAATAACGATTCATAAATCGCAGGGAAGTGAATTTGATGAAGTATATATCATTTTGCAGGATTCGGTAAGTAGTATGTTGACTAGACGACTTTTATACACTTCTGTAACAAGAGCAAGAAAAAAAGTTGTTGTATATGATGTAAATGATTGTATAAATAAAGCAATATCTAATACGAATGATAATTTTAGAAAAACAGGTTGGAAGAATATAAAAAATATTTTTGCAAAAAATTTTCATATATAAGAATATTGTATAAAAAATATGACATATTGAAAGTGGAATTTAATTCCATTTTTTGGGATGAGTCGGCATCCTGCCAGTAATGACAAATTGATATCGGAACCTGTACAGTGCGCACAAGAGCGAGAAGACAGCGTACGATATCACCTTGTGTGTATATGATGACCATTTGTATGCTTATGGAATCGCAAGGTTCCGAAGGGAGTTTGTATGACACAGAGACAAAGAAGACATTTGTATGCTTATGGAATCGCAAGGTTCCGAAGGAGGTAAATCAGTATTTACTCCGATAATATGCATTTGTATGCTTATGGAATGCAAGGTTCCGAAGGCTACTCAATTTCCTTATTATCGCAGGAATTCATTTGTATGCTTATGGAATCGCAAGGTTCCGAAGGGGAAAGATATGCTGTTATAGGAAATAAGTTCATTTGTATGCTTATGGAATCGCAAGGTTCCGAAGGCATGTCCTATTTTTAAATATTTTTATGTTTCATTTGTATACTTATGGAATTACAAGGTTCCGAAGACGTTGATACAAGAGTAGAGGAAGGAGGATCATTTGTATACTTTTGGGATTGCAAGATTTCGAAGAACAACAGTTAGATCAAGAAATAAATAGAAAGGAAAAGGTAGTAATAATGGAAGGTAAAAAAGAACAAGTGATGATTCCATTAGAGAAATTAGAACCATCACCATATAACACATTTATGAATGAAAAAGTAAATAAAATTAACAAGGATACAGATGTTAATTTTATTGCGGATATGGTTGGAAGTATTAAATCTGTAGGACTGATCACTCCATTGTCAGTTGTAGGACCTATGGATAATGGAAAGTATCAGATCTTATCAGGAGAGAGAAGATATAGAGCCATCCGTAAAATTGCAGCAGAAGATGATAGATTATTTAAAGAAGTTCCATGTTATATCTTTGGTGATAGGACGATGGATGTTCTTTTGCAACAGTTAGCAATAGAAACAGCGAATCTTGAAACAAGAGATATTAACAAAGATGAGCATATCCTGAATATTATCGGAATCTTAAAGAAGATGGATAATGGAAAAAAACACAATAATGTCATAAAAGAAATGGGAAAGTACATGAAGATATCTGATCGGTACAAGAGAATGTACAGAACCATATTTGAGACAGGAACAGAGCAGACAAAGGATTTGTTGAATAAAAAAGTGCTTGCGGTACATGAAGCAGCAACAATATCGGGACAGGCTCCAGAGGTTCAGGAATTAGCTGCATCACTTTTAGAAAAAAATGTACCTAAAAAGGAAGTATTAAGTGCAATTAAAGCAGGAAATGCTAAAGAAAGAGAAGCCCGAAAAAAAATGACCGATAGCTCTGATGAAGTAAAAAAATTCAATCAGGACGAAAATGGAGTTATTAAGAGAACATATGATGATTACGAAGACACAATAAGTGCGACTACAAATGATGCAGAAGATATGCTTGACGAAGTTGAGAATAACGGCATCATGGATATTGAAGATGATAATGAATTTATCGAAGCTGTGAATAGTGGAAAATATCAAAAACAGGAATTAATGGATCTTATTGGAAATCCTGATGATAATTTATTTCAGGATGCCATCGGACTTACAAGAAAAATAAAAAATGAAGAGGAAAAGACAGATAAGGTAACTGAGAGTATTAACAACTGGGTACGATCTATGATGAAAAAAACATCATATACAGAAGCAGAGCTTGATGTTATTGAAAATATGAGAATGTTAATTGAGGTCGTAGATACAAATAGAGGGGAATAACAGGATACTAATAGAGGTAGCACCCCCCTAAAAGAAATAATCTAAATACACCCCACCATTTCTATTGAAATGAGTGGGGTTATTATATTTTTTGTAAAATTTTCTTTTTCCTAAAAAAATAATAACATATTAAAAGAAGAATAATTAATGAAAGGTGGAAGAATCCATGAAAAAAAGGAAATTATATTTAATGCTGGTTGTCTGCTTGCTTGTAAGCATACCTTTTTTTTGTATAACAAGTTACGCGGCCGGTAAAGATGATTCAGTCAATCCGATTTATGATAATGTATATGAATTAATATCTAATATCAAAACGGTGGATGATATTGAATCCAATGGTTACTCAAAGATCAGTAATGCTCCTAAAAAAACTGATTTGAATATAGGAGATCTAATGCTGGATAAGGATAATAACATTTATGTATATATCAAGCAGGATGATATTATCTGGTGGAAAATTCGGGAAGATGGAATAGAAGAAATAAATGATGATGTTTATGATAAGAAAAATACATTTTACTATTACATCAAAGAGGATCCTGTATTAATTGATGTAGGTACGATCATTACAAATTATGGAAAAAAATTAAATGATGTTACATTGCCAAACGGATATACATGGGTAAATGCAAATACATCATTGAAAAAGATTGGAACCTTTGAATACGATGCGGTATACACGCCGGATAATACATTAAAATACAATGTAATGGATATAAAAGTTACCGTTGATGTTCAAAAGATAAAAACCGCAGTATCACAGGTCCCTGTAGCAAAGTATGAAGTTTTGTACTATCCGGGAACAAAATTGTCTTCTATCGGTTTGCCGGATGGCTGGCACTGGATGGATGAAGATGTAGAACTGGATGTTGGATCGGTGACTTATAGGGCAGCAGTTGATAATCCGGATCAGTATAATGATTCATCTGCAACGGAAATGGATATTACAGTTGTAGTAAAAAAGAATACATTTAAGATTGATGGGATCACTATAACAGTGAATGAAGGTAGTAAGCTTTCAAACAGCATTTTACCGGGATTAAGTGAAGGTAAACTGATATGGGACAAGAAAGATGAAGTAGTAGAGAAAAATTGTACGAAAACATGTCATTTTACACCAGATGATAAAGATCATTATAAAACTACGAAAGACATCAATGTTCTGATTAATGTTGTTCCAAAGGTGACATTAAAAGATGACAAGAAAACCGTATCAAAAACGGATAAAAACAAAAAAACTGATGCTTCAAACTCAGAAAAAAAAGATGATACAAAAGAAACTACAACTTCTACAGGTGGAAAAGTCACAGTAAATAAAGTGGATTTTGGTGTTACATCTTCTACAACCAAGACAGAGCAGCCAACTAAGAATAAACAGTCAACACAGGCAGTACAAACCGTCAATGAAAAAGCGCAGGAAAAAGGATCGGCAAATATAAATTCTGTTACAACAAAAGCTGACAATGTGGATGCTAACGAAAAATTATCTGTATCATCCGTAACAACAGCTGATGATGATACTAACAAGGTGAGTGAGAGTGTATCATCAACGGAAAAATCAGAAAAGGTTCTTCCAAACATTGATCTTACACAGGCCACTGTAAATAATTCAAATAAAGAGGAAAATGTCAATAAAAAAAGTCTTCCAACTATTACCCTAAAAAGTAGTGCTTCTGGAGATGATGTATATACACCAGATGACACATTTGAAAATACAACTGAATCCGTTTCTCCTACAGAAACTACTACGGAGGAAGCCACTGTAACAGAGGAAGACAGCGAAGATCAAACAACTGAAGATACTACAGAAAAAAAAGAAACAAAGAAAAAAGTAACCAAAGAAAAAGGGAAAAAGAAAACAGATTTCATGTCAGTCATAGAGACATTAATCCTGATATTTGCTGCTGTATACTTTGCAATCACTATTATCAAAAAGAGAAAGAACAATAAAAAATAATTAAATATCCGCCAAAAAAAATAGGCTCTATATTAGTATATAGAGCTTATTTTTGCAAATGTAGGAATGAGGATAATAATTGTAAAATAGAATGAGATTTTTTTAGGAGGATGATAATTTGGACAATTTTTTTTTAAAAGTGAAATTAATCAGTTTGACACCTGTTAAGTTATTACATATTTGGTCTGAACGATTAAGAAGGAGCCAGTTGGGAGAATTTCTATTTGCAACCACCGGAGTCGTTGCATCATTAGTTCTGGTCATTTATGCATTATTTCCATTTGATTCAAAATGGAAGTTTGTGATTGCATTTATAGGCATAATATTTATTTTTTCATTTGAAATCATGCTACTGATATCGTTATGGGAAAAACTTCAGATCTTTCTTTATAATGCCTCAATGGATGGAAATATTCGTTACAATAAATGTCGGGATATATTAAGACGTAAATGTTCCAATTATTCTATGGGCGTAGATGAAAAAGCAGTAGTGACGATTGATTATTTCATCAAAAAAAATAAAAAGGAAAAGAGATTTGTTTATATACATAAATGAGAAAGCGAAATACGAAAAAAAATCATAATAAAATCATAGGTATTGTGGCTATCATGATTGCCGTGGCATGTGGAGTAGTTGCATTATATGTTCTCACAAAAGAAGAAAAATCAAATAATGAAAATAAGATCATATATGATTCACTACGTTCAAAAATACATAAAAATACGAATGACAATATAGATACAGGAAATGAAACAGCATATGATACGATAGACTGGGAAGCATTAAAAGGATATCCGGTTGTAGGATGGATAAAAATGGGAAATTATATCGATTATCCAATTTTGCAAAATGATGATAATAAGTATTATCTTACCCATTCATATGATGGAACTTATAATGCCAATGGATCTATTTTTATGAATTGTAATAATAATAGCGATTTTATGGATCGTAATACTATAATCTATGGACACAATATGCGTAATAAAAGCATGTTTGGATCTATTAAAGATTTATTATCAGCATCCGAGGATGATCCAAAAGAATTCTATATATATCTACCGGATGGAACTAAGCATACATATTCCATATTGAGTATTGATAAGGTTAAGGATTTAGGATTTGCATTTCAGACATCTTTTGGTTCGTTATCTGCTTTTGATAATTACAAGGATCAAATGATCAGTGCATCTGAATATAGCTTTAATGTAGATAAGACTTCAAATAAAACAGTAATGTTGTCTACATGTAATTCATATGGATCCGCTGCTGGAAATAGGGTAGTAGTATTAGGACAAGAAGAATACTCAGAACAGATACAGTCTCCGGCATCGTGGTATAAAAAAAGAAATTATATAGAAATAAACAATACAAAAGCAATATGCCTAAAGGATGATGATTATTACTATATAATACAAGATTCTATTGCAATCCGATGTATTGATGAAGAAACTGTAAATAACCTCATAAAGGGTAATTCTGATACTGTTATAGTAAGGGTTGAATATGAAAAACGTGATGAATATCTTAACTATCAGGACTTAAATGGAAAAATTATTCAGTACGAACTAATGGATATTATTGATTATGAAATAGAATAGGATGATAGAAAAAGCATCTATTGTGTGCTAAAATAATATCAGAATCATACGGATGTATGTACGATGCCACATGTGATTATTTAAAGTGGAA